>WBZQ01000624.1_pt1 | contig 24154 bp, 21 predicted proteins | sample 5204251 | NCBI WGS metagenome assembly WBZQ01 (sample SAMN12412402, study PRJNA552823) | activated sludge metagenome | isolation source: activated sludge from nitrification reactor of wastewater treatment plant... | place: USA: Virginia | collected 2017-09
GCGATCAGGGATGCCGCGATGGCGCTGGAGGCGTATCGCTTCGACGAATACGCCGCCGCCGCCTATCGCTTCGTCTGGAACACCTATTGCGACTGGTTCCTGGAATTCGCCAAGCCCGCCTTGGCGGCCGGCGCAGATCCCGCCCAGGCCGCCGAGGTGCGGGCCACGGGCGCGCATGTGCTGGGCCTGATCCTGCGCCTGCTGCACCCGGCCATGCCCTATGTCACCGAGGAGCTGTGGAACCGCTTCGGCTACGGCGCGCCGAACAGCCTGATCGGCACGCCCTGGCCCGACCCTGTTCCCGTCACCGACGCGCAAGCCGCGCGGGAGGAACTCGATTGGGTCGTGCGGTTGATCGGCCTGGTGCGTTCGGTCCGCACCGAGATGAACGTGCCCCCATCCGCCCTGGCGCCGATCGTGCTGCGCGACGCCGCCCCGGTTGCGATGGAGCGGGCCGGTCGCTGGCTGGATGCGATCAGGCGCCTCGCCCGAGCGTCCGACATCGCGGCCCTGGACGGACCCTTGCCCAAGGGATCGGCGCAGGCCGTGCTGGATGAGGCGACGGTGATCCTGCCGCTGGAGGGTCTGATCGACATCGCCGCCGAACAGACCCGCCTGAAGCGGGAGCGTGACAAGGCCGCGGGTGAAATCCGCAAGGTGGAACAGAAGCTCGCCAACGCCGATTTCGTGAAGCGTGCGCCGGAGGACGTGGTGGAAGAAAACCGAGAACGGCTGACGACCTTCCAATCCGAGGTCGCCCGCCTGACCGCGGCGCTGGAACGCCTAGGCTAACAACCGGTTTCCAAAGGCCGCCGGCCTTTGGCGGAGGGTCAAGGGAGGCAGCGCCTCCCTTGCAGGGTTTGGGGTGGCGCCCCAATCTGGCGCAAACGTCCAGGAACCATCGCCATGACCCCCCAAGGCACATTCGAAAACTTCCCCATCGACCGCGTCATCTACGGCAAGCCCGCCGCGGTCACCCTGGCCGCGGAGGCGGAACGGCTGGATGCAAAGCGCGTCTTCCTGCTCGTCTCCCGCACGTTGGACCGTGAAACGAGCTGGGTGAACGACATGCGTGCCGCCCTGGGTCCGCGCTACGCCGGGTCCTACGACGGCATGCCGTCCCACACGCCACGCGATGCCTGCCTGAACGCGACGGACGCGGCCCGCGCGGTGGGCGCCGACCTGATCGTGACCTTTGGCGGCGGGTCCGGCACGGATGCCGGCAAGATGGTCCGCCTCGCGCTGAAGCACGATATCCGCGGCACGCAGGACTTCGACCGCTTCGTCGCCCGCGTCGGGCCGGACGGCAACCGCGTAATCCCGGTGTTCGACGGCCCAGACGTGCCGCAGATCGCCATCCCGACCACCCTGTCGGGCGGGGACTTCAACGTTTCGGCTGGTGCCACCGACACGCGCACGATGCTGAAGGAGATCTACCGACACCCCAGGATCGCGCCCTCGTCCATCATCCTGGATGCCGCCGTCACCGTCCGCACGCCGATGTGGCTGTGGCTGTCCACCGGCATCCGCGCGCTGGACCATGCGGTGGAGACGGTCTGTTCGCAGTTCGCCGACCGGCGATCCTGGGTCGAGGCGATGGAGGCGATCCGCCTGCTCGCCCACGCGCTGCCAGCGACCAAGGACGACCCCGACGCGCTGGAACCCCGCCTGGATGCGCTGCTCGCCGTCTGGCTGTCGATGGAGCACAACCGCTTCAAGGTGCCGATGGGCGCCTCCCACGGGATCGGTCATGTGCTCGGCGGCACCTGCGACGTGCCGCACGGCTATACGTCCTGCGTGATGCTGCCCACGGTCCTGAAATGGAACGAATCCCACAACGCCGACCGCCAGGCGCTGGTGGCCGAGGCGTTTGGCCAGGCGGGCCGGCGCGCCTGCGACGTGGTGCATGAGTTCATCGCGGGCCTGGGCATGCCGCGATCGCTGGCCGCTGTCGGCGTGGGTCCGGACAAGTTCGACACGATCGCCAAGGCGGCGCTGCTGGATCACTACCTGCACGTGAACCCGCGGCCGGTGCATGGCGTGGACGACGTGTTGGACATCCTGCGCATGGCGGCGTGACGCCGGACCCGCGCCCGCCGCGACGAGCGGCGGACGCACCGGGCGGTATCGATCAACCGTAATCAAGGTTCCACTTGGTGAACGGCTTGGCCGGCGGCGTGCCGCCCAGAATGCGCCGCAGGATGTCATTCATGGTTGGCACGTCGTTGTCGAACCCGCCATGCGAGTCCGACGCCGACCGCGCCGCCTGGTCACGCGGATTGGCCAGCACGTAGTCAACGCCGGCCCCCAGCTTCCCGCGCGCGAACTTGTCCATGCCCAGCAATGGCATGTCCGGCTGTTCCTCCAACGCGTTGGACACGAGATACAGCAGCGACTTGCGGTAGACCTGGATGACCGTGTCGTCCTTCTCCGCGTCGTCGCTGAGATTGTAGACCGCGAAGTCGCCGATCCGCGTCTTGCCGGCCGCGACCGAACCACCGATGCGCGGGCGGAAATGCGTGTCGTAGAACGCCAGGGAACATGCGGGCGCCAACAGGCTGCAGGTCTCGATCGATACCTTGCCCCCGATGTCGCGGTCGAGCGCGGCCAAAAGCTGGCCCAGCAGGATCGCGCCGGTGCTATGGCCGATCAGATGCAACGACGTGGGTGTCGCGGCGGTCGCCAGGGACTGCGCGAAGGCCTGGATCGTCGCTGTCCCCGCCATGTTGGCTTTGAACGGGACCGTCGCGTCGGCCTTCATTTCCTGCCACAGGCGCGTGCCCAGATCGCCCACGGCATGCTCGATCATTTTGTCCCAGTAATCGCTGATCATGCCGCCTGTGCGTTCCCGCGAACTGGCGCCGCGGCGCAGCAGCAGGTCGGTCAGCGTCTCGACCAGACCGGTGTCGTAAAAGACCGAGTAGGGATAGATCCCATTGGCCTTGAAAATCGGCGTCATCGCCTTGGTACGCCGAGCGGCGGCCTCCGGCGTGTTGAGGCCGCCATGGGCGTAGATGACCAGGTGCCGGTGCTTTTCCTTGTCCGCGACCAGCTTCGCGGTTGCGTCGACATCGGCCTGGGTGCTCCAGTAACGACCGGTCTCGGCGAAGACCCCGTTGCGGACATGCACGAAATGGCCGGCGATCTCCTGCCTGGCGGGGGCAGGGCGCAGCAGGCTTGCGTCGCGGCCGGCACCACGGGCGGAACCGGTGCGCGCGGTGAGGCCGAAGGCGTTCGGGGCCTCCACCGCGAGTTGCAGCACCCAGGCGTCCTGGATGTTCGCGGCCCAGTCTTCATAGGACCAGTGGCCCAGGCCCTTCTTGCCCCAGTCCGGACCCCAGGAGTTCTGGATCCAGAAGCCGTCCTGGTCGTAGCCGACGATCGCGAAGGCGTGCAGGTCCTCCCCGCTGCCCGGGGTGATGCGACCGGTGCGGGGCGGCTTGTCCCAGCCGTCGTGAACGGCGGCCGAGGCGTAGACCACGCCGGTTTCGTGCAGCGCGGCGTGGTAGTCGGGCAGGGCAGGGCGCAACCGGTAATAGGCGCCCAGGCTGGTGCGGCGGGCATCCAACGCCGCATCCAGCGTCTGGAACGCGGCGTCCGAGGCCGCGTTATCGGGCCAAAGCGTCCGCGCGCAGGCACCGTTGTTGAAAAACCCTCGTAATGCGCCGCGCAGGCTGGAGCCGTCGTAGTTCTCCCCCGGCCATTCGTCGTGCAGACGCGCCATGGTGAACAGCATGCGCGGGCTGACCTCTCGTTTCCGGACCGCGTCCGGCAACGCGTCGTTGCGCGCCAGCAGGCGGTGGATCACCGCCGCCAGCGCGAAGCCGGTGCAGGCGCCTTCCGTGCCCTGATCCAGGATCAACGGGTTCGAGGGCGGTTTCAGCGTGGGGGTCAGCGGCGCCAGGGTGGGCAGATAGATCTGGTCGCGGATATCGGGCATGTCCGGCTTGGCCGGGATTTGCTTGCGCCTGGAAGACGCGACCGCGGTTGCCGCCGATGCGCTGGTGGCGGTTCTGGCTGGCTGTCTCGGCATCACCGTTCCTCCTTGTTCGTTGTCATGGCGTAGCATGACCATGTCCGCGCCGGGATGCATTGATTTGGGGCCGACCCTTGCCGATCGGGCCAATCATCGCGACACTGGCGCCAGGCATTCCAGGAGGAAACAGACCATGTCGCTCCGCGAGGCGGGCGCCGTCACCGGCGTTGGCGAAACAAGCTATATGCGCGGCACCGACCGCTCATCCCTGTCCCTGCAGCTTGAGGCGTCGCTGAACGCCATCAAGGACGCCGGCCTGAAGCCGTCCGACATCGACGGGCTGATCCCCTATGGCCATGGCGCCGTGGCGGAAGACTTCATCACCAATTTCGGCATCCAGGACCTGCGCTTTTCCGCCACCACGCCGATGGGCGGGGCCTCGGCGGTGGCATCCATCCAATGCGCGCTCGCGGTCATCGAGGCGGGCATCTGCAAGCATGTCCTGCTGTCCCTCGGCCGCACTGGCTTCTCCGGCGGGCGCATCGGCACGCGCGTGCAGCAGATGCCGCAATTTCGCCTGATCGGCGAGTTCGAGATGCCGTCGGGCGCCATCGCGCCGCCGCAGCTCTACGCCGTGATGGCCCGCCGCCATTTCGAGATGTACGGCACCAAGTCACGCCAGCTCGCGGAAATCGCGGTGACGACGCGCCATCACGCCTCGATGAACCCGAACGCGACGATGCGGAAGCTGATCACGCTCGACGATCATCAGGCCTCGCGCATGATCTCGGATCCGTTGCGGCTGCTGGATTGTTCGCTCGAATCCGATGGCGGCTGCGCGGTGGTGATCAGCGCCGCCGATGTCGCCAAGGACATGGCCAAGCCGCCGGTCTGGGTGATGGGCGTGGCCGAGGGCCATCCCGATTCCCCGTCCGCCATCACGCAGCGGCCCGACCTGACGACTCTGGGGCTGGCCAAGGCCGCGCCCAAGGCCTTCGCCATGGCCGGCGTGTCGCGCGACGATATCGATGTGGCCGAGATCTATGACTGCTTCACCTATATCGTGATGTGCCAGCTGGAAGACCTGGGCTTCTGCAAGAAGGGCGAGGGCGGGTCCTTCATCGAGGGCGGCCGGACCGGCATCGCTGGCGGCCTGCCGGTCAATACTCATGGCGGGCTGCTGTCCCAGGCGCATATGGCTGGCATGAATCATATCGTCGAACTCGCCCGCCAATTGCGCGGGGAAGCCGTGGTCCAGGTCAAGGACGCCGAGATCGGGCTGGTCACCGGGTATGGCGACATGGGCGATGGCTCGGTTGCCATCATGCGGAGGCATTAGCGCATGGACGGCTACGACAAGCTGGTCCCGACGCCGACGCCGGACACGCAGCCCTATTGGGACGGGCTGATGGCGGGCAAGCTGGTACTGCAGCGCTGCGCCGATTGCGGCATGGTGCGGCACTATCCGCGACCCGTGTGCGATCATTGCTTCTCGATGAACGCCGAATGGTTCGACGCCAGCGGCGAGGGCACGGTGCATAGCTGGACCGAAACGCATTACGCCTTCCACCCCGGCTTCAAGGGCGATCTGCCGTATCTGTTGCTGACGGTGGATCTGAAGGAGGGCGTGCGGATGCAGGCCCAGGCGCGGGGGATCACGATTCAGGACGTGAAGGTTGGCATGCCGGTCCGCGTGGTGGCCGAGAAGGTCAAGGACGATCTGGCGCTGCCGGTGTTCGTGAGGGCGTCGTAACAGATGATCCGCGGGTCATCGTCGTGGCAACGATGACCCCGTTCGGCTGAACCATCAGGCGGCCGTGGCGTGTGCTTGGTCCAAGCGGGGGCAGCCGAACGGGAACGCGGCATCGTGTCGCGCGCGGCACGAATCCCGATCGCGGGACCGCCGCTGGGCGGCCCCGTGACCAAGGATTATCGCGCTGTCAGGCTGCCTGGAGCGCGGGTGGGGGCGTGGCCAGGATGGCCGGACGCGGCGCCACGGCGCTTGGCGCGGGCGCCGGGAGAGGCAGCGGTAGGTCTGGGATCCACGCCACGCTGCGCGCCGATGCCTGCTCCGGTAACGCCTCCTCGGGCGAGGCGTCCTCTGGCGATGCGTGCTCCTGGATCTCGCGCAACGCGATCTTCCACCGGTTCGCCCCGCGTTGCAGCCAGGCGTCGAGCACCGGGACCAGATTGCCGCCATGGTCGATGATCGCGATCTGCAAGTCCCGCCACAGCGGATGCTTGGTGTCGATACCAAAGTCCAGACACAGGTCCGCCAGAACCGCGCCGATCGACTGGCGACGCATGCGGCGCGCGATGTCCTCGGCGGTCGGCAGGCCAGCCAGCAACGCGGAATCATCCGCCGCGGCATCGAAAGGTTCGGCGCGGAATCGCGGCGGCTTCGGCTGATCGTCTTGCGGGCGCGGGACGGCGACGCGCCTGGTGGCGGGCCAGGAAATACCCAGCCGGTGGCCATGGCGGACCAGACGCTGTTCCAGCCTGGCCGCGATCATCAGCCCACGTCGAACACGGGCGACGATCAGCGTGATATCCAGCGTGCTGAACCGGGTCAGCAAGTCATCCCGACCCAGCCGGCCAGCGCCGTCGATCAGCGCCTGACCAACCACGACCAGCGCGCGCACCAGGCTCAGAAGCGTGATCGCGGCCGCGGACAGCCGTCCCGCCGGTGGGGCAGGGGCGTTGTCGTGCGGATCGGTATGGGCGGTGGCGCCGGACATGCGGCCATGTAGCCCGACGCGGCAGCGCGTGTCAAGTAATAGTTTCCTAACTAGGTCTATTATCCTGTTTCGGGCGCGTGCCCTGGTCAGCGGCCGTGGACCGATTCCAACGCCCGAGCCTCCAGCCGCCGCACGCGCGGCATCACCTCGGCGGCGAAACGACGCATCTCGGCTTCGAAGGGCTGGTATTGCAGCATGAACAACTCGATCCCGGCGCGGTGGAAGGCGACGATCCGTTCCGCCACCGTGTCGTAATCGCCGACCAGTTCGGCGGCGGTGCCGCCATTCGATCCGACGCGCGGGGTCTTCGCCATCGTCGCCGCCATCACCGATTTCGGATCGGTATTGGCACGCTGCGCGGCCCGTACCGCCGCGTCGCGCGACGCGAGGTCGAACAGATGCCGCAGATTCGCCTCGGCCTCGGCCTGCGTCGGACGTGCGATGACAAAGGCCGACAGGCCGAAGGACAGCGGTGGCTTGCCATGCCGGGGACGGGCGGCGACGTCGTCGATCAGACGCTTCGTATCGGCCAAGGGCTGGCCGTTGATGAACCACACATCGCCCCAGTCGGCGACCAGGTTGCGCGCCGGTTCCGATTCACCACCGACATAGATGCGCGGACGTGCGCGATGACGGCTCGTGGGCGCCAGCATGTAGTCGTCGACGGTGAAATTGACGCCCTGATGCGTGACGCGTTCGCCACGCAGCAATGGTTCCACCACCGAAATCCATTCGCGGCCGTAATCGTACCGTTCGTCATGCTCGGGGAATCCGATCCCGGCCTTGGCGAGTTCAGGCTTGTTCCAGGCGTTCACCAGGTTGACGGCGAAGCGGCCATGGCTGATCGCCTCGATCCCCAACGCCATCTTGGCCAGTGGCACGGGGTGATACAGGTACGGCTTGATGGCCGTAATGATCTCGATCCGTTCCGTCAGAGCGGCCAGCGCGGCGGAGGCTGTCCAGGCTTCCAGCACGTCGGTTTCCGCGCGATGCGGGTTGATCGTGTGCTGCGCCACCAGGGTCGAATCGAACCCGAGACGTTCCGCTTCCAGGATCAGCGCGCGGTTGCGATCCCAGGACGGGTCGAAGGGTTCGTCAGGGTCGTTGAAGGCGCCACGATTGCCATGCACCAGCGCCCAGATGCCGAAGCGGATGGGCATCACTGGTCCTCGAAAAAGCGGTTGGCGGGGCGGGGCAGGCCCAGATGATCGCGCAACGTGTGGCCTTCGTATTCCTTGCGGAACAGACCGCGTCGTTGCAGTTCGGGGACAACACGATCGACGAACTCGTCGAGGCCCTGCGGCACAGAGGGGAACATCACGTTGAACCCGTCGCAGGCACGTTCGTGCAGCCAGCGTTCCATCGTATCGGCGATGGTCTTGGGCGTGCCGACGATCGACAGCCCGCCATAGGCACCCAGCACCTTCGCGAGGTCCCGCACCGTGGGATTGTCACGGCGGGCGCGGGCCAGCACGCGTTCGCGACCGGACTTGCTCTGGTTCGTTTCCGGGATGTCCGGCAGCGGCCCGTCCAGGTCGAATTTCGACGCGTCGACGCCCAGCGCGATGGACAAGGACGCGATGCCGGAATCGGGATGGACCAGGCTGTCGAGGTAGTCCTTCTTTGCCTGGGCCTCGGTGTCGGTATCGCCGACGACGACCAGGGCGCCCGGCATGATCTTGATCAGATTGGGGTCACGGCCGGCGTCGCGGGCGCGGGTTTTCACGTCGTTGTAGTATTCCTGTGCGGCGTCGATCGGGCCACCGGCGGCGAACACCATCTCGGCCGTTTCCGCTGCCAGTTGCCGCCCGTCATGCGACGCGCCGGCCTGCACGATCACCGCGTGGCCCTGCACCGGTCGGGCGACGTTCAGCGGCCCGCGGACGTTGAAGTATTTGCCGTGATGATCCAGCACGTGCAGGCGCGCGGGATCGAAGAAGATGCCGTTTTCCACGTCGCGGATGAACGCGTCATCCGCCCAACTGTCCCACAAGCCCTTGACGACATCAATGAACTCCCGCGCGCGCCGGTAGCGTTCGGCGTGTTCCATATGGGTGTCGCGGCCGAAGTTCCTGGCCGAATCCGGGTTCGATGTCGTGACGACATTCCACGCCGCCCGCCCGTTGCTCAGGTGATCCAGCGAGGCGAAGCGGCGCGCGACCAGGTAGGGTTCCTCGAACGTCGTCGATCCGGTGGCGATCAGGCCCAGGCGATCGGTGCAGGCGGCGAGCGCGGGCAGCAGGATCATCGGGTCGAAGCTGGTGGTGGTGGCGGACCGCATCAGCGCGTTCATCGGCATGTTCAGCACGGCCAGGTGGTCGGCCATGAAGAAGGCGTCGAACTTCCCGGCCTCCAGCTTCTGGGCGAAGCGTTTCAGGTGGGTGAAGTTGAAGTTGGCGTCGGGGTAGGACCCCGGGTGGCGCCACCAGGCGGTGTGGATACTGACGGGGCGCATGAAGGCGCCCAGATGCAACATGCGTGTCTCGGCCATGGCTACCGCTCCTTACTCGGGCCAGTCTAACCGGTCTTGGTCGCTGTCTCCACGCCCGAGGCACCAGGCGGCGTCGAAACGGGATCCGCGCGTCCGCGATGCGTCAGTACTGTCGGGCCTGTTACAGGATCACCAACCCGGCGGCGGCCCATGCGGCCGCCATCGAGCCGATGATTCCAGGCACAACACGCCAGGCGAAACCGGAGGGGCCAGCAGCGGTCGCCATCGCGATCTTCACCGCGGCATTGGTGGTCATGGCCGCCAGGATCGGGACAACCGCCGCTTCCGGCGCGAGCTTCGCCGAGGCGGCGAGGGACGCTATGGAGATCGCGGCGGCATGGGTGTCGACGAACCCGGCGATCGCCGCTCTGATCACCAACCCGCTTTCCCCGAACCAGTCCTTCAGGACCGCGCCTGCAACCAGCATGGTTGCCATGATCGTTGCCAGCGCCAACGCGGCCCCGATGCTGAACGTGCGCCCGGGTTCTGGCGTGGGTGGTTCCTGGGACGCGATCCCGCGCAGCGTCACGATGAACCCGTAAACCGCCGCGACGCCGCCCCCCGCCAGCAGCGCGGGCAGCATGGTCATCAGCGTGGGCCGCTCGTCCGGCAGCAGCAGGCCCATCTGCACGAATGTCGCGACGGTCGACAACGCCGCCCCAGCCGCGGCGGCATTCACGCCGCCCGGACCCCGCGCCGCTCGTCTGGCCATTGATCCGATCGTGGCGGTGCTGGACACAAAGCCGCATGCCAGGCCGGCGATCGGCGCGCCGAAGCGATGTCCGATCAGTGCTGGTGGACGATGGGTTGGTTCGGCACTCAGCCTCTCCGGTGGTCGCAAGGCCAGGATTTATTGCGAATGCGGTATATGGTGACGCCGACGGGGCGGCGCCAGCGGGGCGTGTCTCGCGGGCGGAGGGTCGACGTCCCCTGACCAACTGCCCTATCGTGCCGCCAGAAACCGGAGGAACACGCCCCATGTCGGATGCACCCGTCGTACGCCTGGAAAAGGACGGCGATATCGGCGTCATCATCGTCAACTACCCGCCCGTCAACGCGCTTGGCCCGGGGGTTGCCGACGGCATCATCGACTGCCTGGCCAAGGCCAACGCCGACCCCCAGATCAAGGCCATGGTGCTGATGGGCGACGGGCGCAGCTTCATCGCGGGCGCCGATATCCGCGGCTTCGGCACGGGCCGCAAACGCCCGCCGTTGGGTGAGCGGTCGCATGACCAGTTGGAGCGTAGCGGCAAGCCGGTGGTTGCCGCGATTCATGGCTATGCGCTGGGCGGTGGCCTGGAAAACGCCATGGGGTGCCAGTACCGCATCGCGGTTGCCTCGGCCAAGGTCGGCCTGCCGGAAGTGCTGATCGGCATCCTGCCGGGCGGCGGCGGCACGCAACGCCTGCCGCGTCTGGCCGGCCCGCAGGTGGCGCTGGAGATGATCACCTCCGGCCGCCATGTCCCGGCGCCGGAAGCGCAGAAGCTGGGCATCCTGGATGAGGTGATTCCCGCCGACGCCAATCTGCGTCAGGCCGCCGTTGCCTATGCGCGCAAGGTCGCCGATATCCGCCCGCTGCCGCGCGTGCGCGACAAGGAAGCCAAGGCCGATCCCGGCATCTTCGACGCCATGCGGAAGTCCATCGCTCGGCGTGCCCGAAACCAGAAGGCGCCTTACAACTGTATCGCCGCGGTCGAGGCCGCCTGCACACTGCCCTTCGATGAAGGCCTGAAGCGCGAACAGGAACTGTTCCAGGAACTGGAAAACGCCGACGAGGCGAAGGCGCTGCGCTACGCGTTCTTCGGCGAACGCGAGGTCGCGAAACTTCCCGACCTGCCCACGACCATCTCGCCCTTCGACTTCAAGCGCCCCGCCGTGGTCGGCGCCGGCACGATGGGTGGCGGCATCGCCATGTCGTTCGCCGATTTCGGCTATGACGTGAAGATCGTCGACGCCTCGCCGGAATCGCTGGCGCGCGGCATGGCGCGGATCAAGGCGAACTACGAAACCTCGGTCAAACGCGGCAGCCTGGCCGCGGATGAGATGGAACGCCGCTTCGCCCGCATCCATCCCGTGAACACCTACGAGGAGATCGCCGACGCCGACGTCGTCGTGGAAGCTGTGTTCGAGCGGATGGACGTGAAGAAGGAGGTGTTCAAGCAGCTCGACGCCATCGTGAACAAGGACGCGTTCCTGTTTTCCAACACCTCGGCGCTGGACATGGAGGAGATCGCCTCGGTCACGTCCCGTCCGGAGAAGGTGGCGGGCACGCATTTTTTCTCCCCCGCCAACGTCATGAAGCTGCTGGAAGTGGTGCGGCCCAAGGGCGCGTCGCCCGAGACGCTGATCACCGCGATGGCGATGGGGCGGAAGATCGGCAAGATCTCCGCGATGGCGGGCAATACCGACGGGTTCGTGGCCAACCGGTCGCGCGCGCCGTTCAACTCCGAAATGGTCATCCTGCTGGAGGAAGGCTGCCTGCCGGAACAGGTCGACAAGGTGATGATCGACTTCGGCTACCCGATGGGGCCGTTCGCGGTGGGTGACCTCGCGGGGCTGGATATCGGCGCCGAGGGCCGCAAGCGCCGCCTGGCCGCCAATCCGAACTACCGGACGCTGCCGATCGCGGACAAGCTGGTGGAGATGGGACGCTTCGGCCAGAAGACCGGCGCCGGCTGGTACCGGTACGAAAAGGGCGACCGCACCCCGCATCCCGATCCCGAAGTCCGCAAGATCATCGAGGACTACTCGGCCAGCGCCGGCATCACCCGCCGAGCGTTCACCGACCAGGAGATCCTGCGGCGGCTGTTGTTTTCATCGGTGAACGAGGCGCTGCGCATCCTGGAGGAAGGCAAGGCCTACCGCACGGTCGATGTCGACATCATGTGGCTGCACGGGTTCGGCTTCCCGCGCTATCGCGGCGGGCTGTTCTTCTGGGCGGACCAGATCGGCGTGCGCGACGTCTACAACCAGATCGCGAGCTGGCATCAGCAATACGGCGAACGCTGGGCGCCCTGCGCGCTGCTCCGGCAACTGGCGGAGAGCGGGACGAGCTTCCGCGACGCCAAGCCCGCGCCGTTCGCGTAGGCGCGGTTGCCTGGGGTCGGGTCGCGCTCGGCGCCCGATCCTGGCAGCTACCCCTTGACGCTGTTCCCATCCCGGCGCGGAGTGGCGGTCACGCGACAGGTGCATCGCCGCAACAATTCGGGCGGGTGCGAGGCTGGAACTGGTAGCCCAAGCCAACAGGACCTGGGGGAGGAAGACATGCCGTTGATCGTCGGAGAGGGCGACTACCGATACGAGCAACTCGATACCTGGGCCATCACGCCCCCCGGCATGACGATGGGGGAGGTCGGCGCGGTTGGCGTCGATACGCGCGACAATGTCTATGTCTTCAATCGCGGCGAACATCCGATGATGATCTTCGACCGCGAGGGCAATTTCCTGCGCGCCTGGGGCCAGGGTCTGTTCCCGCGGGCGCACGGGCTGCACATGGCGCCGAACGAAACGGTGTTTCTGACCGACGACGGCGATCACACGGTGCGCCAGTGCACGCTGGACGGGAAGGTGCTCCTGACACTCGGCACCCCCGGCAAGCCCGCACCCTTCATGGGCGGTCAGCCGTTCCACCGTTGCACGCACACCGCCCTGTCACCCGCTGGCGACATCTATGTCTCGGACGGTTACGGCAACGCACGTGTGCACAAATACGCCCCGGATGGCCGGCATCTGCTGTCGTGGGGGGAGTGCGGGACGAAGCCCGGACAGTTCAACCTGGTGCATAACATCACCTGCGACCCGGATGGCTGGGTCTATGTCGCCGACCGAGAGAACCACCGCATCCAGGTCTTTGATGGCAATGGCCGTTACGAGGCGCAGTTCAACAACCTGCACCGCCCCTGCGCGCTGTTCCAGCCCTATTGTTCATGTCCAATCTGTTACGTGGGCGAATTGGGCCCGGCGACGCGCACCAACCGCGACTATCCGAACCTGGGGCCGCGGCTGTCGATCATCGACAACAAGGGCAATCTTCTGGCACGCATCGGCGGGCTGCTGCCCGGGATCGCGCCGGGCGACTACATGGGCCCGCATGGCCTGGCCGTCGACTCGCATGGCGACATCTACATCGCCGAGGTCTCCCACACGCAATGGCGGCAGTATTTCCCGGACCAGCCGATGCCGCCCGATCTGCGTGTGATCCGCAAGCTGTGCAAACTGCACTGACGTGATCGGTCCAGGAGGAAACCCATGAACAAGAAGATTGTCATCGTCGGCGCGGGCGCGGTCGGCGGCTATACCGGCGCGCACATGGTCAGGGCCGGAGAGGATGTGACCTTCGTCGATGCATGGCCGGAACATGTGGAAGCGATGCGCAACGACGGGTTGCACATCACCCATCACCAGGGTGAGGAGCCGTTCTCGGTGCGGCCAAAGGCGCTGCATCTGACGGAACTGCAGCAGGTCGCCAAGGGCGCGCCTTTCGACATCGCCTTCATCTGCACCAAATCCTATGACACGGCCTGGTCGATCCGGCTGGTGAAACAGTACCTGTCGTCCGGCGCCTATGTGGTTTCATTGCAGAACTGCATGAACGAGGCAACGCTGGCCGAGGCGGTCGGCTGGGGCCGCGTGCTGGGCTGCATCGCGAGCAATATCAGCGTGAGCCTGACCGGGCCGAGCCGCATCCATCGCGGCGGGCTGAAGGGCGGTTCGGCTCATACCGTGTTCCGCACAGGGGAAGTCCACGGCCGCGTGACCGAGCGTGCGCAGGAAGTGTGCAGGCTCGTGTCCTATGCGGACAGTGCGATCGCCACCGACAATCTGTGGGGAGAGCGCTGGTCGAAGCTGGTCGCGAATGCGATGGGCAACGGGGTTTCGGCCTGCACCGGCCTGTCCGGCACCGAGATGGCGCAGAATGAAACCATCCGCCGCTTCCAGGCTCGTCTTGCTTCGGAAGCGATCCGGATCGGGCAGGCCCTGGGATACCGGCTGGAGGAGATCAATCACCTGCCGCCCGACGTGATTGCTGCCGCGGGTGAGGGCGAACCGGCGGCGCTGGAACGCTATGAGGAACGGCTGCGCACACAGCCTCGGGGCGCGCCCGGGCAACGTCCGTCCATGGGCCAGGACATGATGAAGGGACGGCGGACCGAGATCGAGTACCTGAACGGCTTCGTCGTGCGCGAGGGTGAGAAGGTCGGCATCGCGGCCCGCGCCAATGAACGCCTGGTGGACCTGGTGATGCAGGTTGAACGGGGGACGCTGCCAGCCGATCCGCGCAACATCACTGAGCTGCGGTTGAACTGATTCCAGACGTCAGGCGGCCGGGCGGACGCACCGGCCCCGACCACGCTTCGTAGCGGCCGCGGGCCGGCGCCGGCGGCGCGCGAAGCCCGGGACGGGTTGCCAACCGGGATGGGTTCGCGCAAGGCTTGAGCCAACCAATGCCTTTCCGACAGGAGTACCACCATGGCCGCCGCCGAGAACCTTGACGCCATGACCGACGAGCAGTTCCGCCTGCATGTGCGGCACTGGATCGAGAACAACTACCCTCCGGAAATCCGTAACCCGCCCAAGCGGCTGCATTTCAGCGAGAACAAGTCCTGGTACTTCAAGCTTGCCGAAAAGGGCTGGCTCGCGCCCAACTGGCCGGCGGAATTCGGCGGCATGGGCATCTCCGCCTCCAAGCAGCTGATTTTCCTTGAAGAAAAGGAACGCCACGGCTGCTCCCGGCTGAACGACATGGGCATGACCATGATCGGCCCGCTGCTGATCAAGTTCGGCCGCCCCGACCAGCAGCAATACTTCCTGCCCCGAATCCTGTCCGGCGAACATATCTGGTGCCAGGGCTATTCCGAGCCCAATGCCGGCTCCGACCTCGCCTCGCTGCGGACCGAAGCCGTGCTGGATGGCGATCATTGGGTCGTGAACGGGCAGAAGATCTGGACGTCCCTGGCAATGGACGCGAACTGGATCTTCCTGCTGGTGCGCACCAACAAGCAGGCCAAGAAGCAGGAGGGCATCAGCTTTCTGCTGGTCCCGATGGACACGCCCGGCATCACCGTCCGCCCGATCACCAATATCGACATGGCGGATGAGTTCTGCGAGACGTTTTTCGACAACGTCCGCGTCCCCAAGGACAACCTCGTCGGGCAGATCGACAAGGGCTGGACCATGGCCAAGGCCCTGCTGGGCTTTGAGAGAATCGGATCCGGCTCCCCCCGCCAATCCTCCTTCGCGCTGAAGAACCTGCGCAACGTCGCCGAACGCATGGGCGTCTGGGACGACGGGGACTTCAAGGATCGCTACAACAAGCTGCGCATGGAGCTGGCCGACCACAAGGACCTGTACGAGACCTTCGTCGAAAAGGTCCGCCGCGGCGAATTGCTCGGCCCTGACGTTTCCATGCTGAAAGTATACCAGACCGAACTGTTCCAGCGCATCACCGAAACCGCCCTGGAAATCAGCGGCGAATACGGCGGCGGCTTCGGCCCGATGGAGGGCAACCGCGACCTCAACCCGACCGGCCAGTTCCTGCAGTCGCGTCCTGCCTCGATCTATGCCGGATCGAACGAAATCCAGCGCAACATACTGGCCAAGAACGTGCTGGAACTCCCTGGCTGAGATGGACAATCCAGAACGCCTGACCATCTACGGCAGCTTCACGTCCAGCTCGACCTACAAGCCGATGCTGTTCCTGGCGCTGTCGCGCGTGCCGTTCAGCTTCCGCACGGTGAACCTGAAGTTCAACCGGCAGAAGGAACCGGAATACCTGGCCATCAACCGCTATGGCCAGGTACCGGCGCTGCGGCACCGTGGCCTGACGATCGTCATGTCGAATGTCATCCTGGACTACCTCGCCCGCACGACCGGGCATTTCGAGGGCAAGACGGAACAGGATCGCTGGACCGCGCGTGAGTGGCTGTCCTGGGAAAACGACGCGATCATGAACGTCGCCAAGGTGCGGCACTATCACCGGTTCCGGCAGGTTGATCCGGCGGTGATGGACTATTTCGTGCCCCCGGCCGAGGCTGCCCTGACCTTCGTCGATACCGCCCTGCAAGGCCGCGACTGGCTGGTGGGCGACAGCCCGACGATCGCCGATCTGGGCTGCTGGGGTCGCATGGTGTTCATGGGCGAAGGCGGGTTCGACATCAATCGCTGGCCCAACCTGCTGGCCTGGTCGCAACGCATCGCCGCCATGCCGGGCTATGCGCCGCCCTATGACCTGACGCCGAAAAAAGACACGGAGTTCGACCCCGCCTGATAACCCCGTCGCACAGGAGCAAGCCATGATCCGCCACGAAGGTGCCCGCAATATCAGCTTCGTTGGCCATACCGATCAGGGCGGGCGCGGCGACGGCGTGCAGGTGATGGTCGCGAACGGTCATGCCTATGTCGGGACACGTGTCAGCCGCGGCATCATGGTCACCGATGTCCGCGATCCCCGGAACCCGAAGCCGGTCAATTTCGTGCCGACCCATCCCAACTCGGTCTGCATGCACCTCCAGACCGCGGACGGGCTGCTGCTGCATATCCAGGAAGCCGACCAGCGTTCGTTGCTGACCGCGCAGGAATATTACAGCGGCTCCGGCGCGGTCGACAGCCGCCGCTTCGGCACGCGCGGCGTTGATTACGCGGCCGGCATGACCGTCTACGACATCGCCGATCCCGCCAATCCGCGCCGGATCGGGTTCATGGAGGTGGAAGGCCTGGGCATCCACCGCATCTGGTATGTTGGCGGCCGCTACGCCTATGCCTCGGCGTTGCTCGACGGGTTCATCGACCACATCCTGATCGTCATCGACCTCGCTGATCCCACGAAGCCACGCGAGTGCGGTCGCTGGTGGATACCGGGCATGCATGCCGCCGCCGGGGAAGCGCCGCGTTGGACCAACCGCCACGCGCTGCATCACGCGATCGTGGTGGATGATGTCGCCTACGGCTCCTGGCGCGATGGCGGCCTGACGATCCTGGACGTGAAGGACAAGTCAGCGCCGAAATTGATCGCGCATCGCAACTGGTCGCCCCCCTTCGGCGGCGGCACGCACAACGCCGTGCCGTTGCATGACCGCAACCTGCTGGTCGTCGCCGATGAGGCGACGCTGAACATCGACCAGCAACCACTGAAACACACCTGGGTCTTCGACATCCGGGAGAAATCGAACCCCGTCAGCATCGCCACCATGCCGACGCCGCGCGACCAGGACTATGTCGCCATGGGCGGGCAATTCGGCCCGCACAACCTGCATGAAAACCGCCCGGGATCGTTTCAAAGTTCCACGATCATCTTCGCGACCTGGCAAAGCGCGGGCGTGCGCGCCTTTGACATCACCGATCCGTTCCGGCCCGAGGAAGCTGGCTATTTCGTGCCGCCGCAACCGACACGCTGGGCCGAACCGCTGCGCGGACGCGCGAAGATTCGGCATACGGCCGACATCTTCGTCGCACAGGACGGGCTGATCTACGTCACCGACTACGACGCCGGCCTGTACATCCTGCAATGGGACGGCGCCCATTGAACGTCGCCTGACCCGGCTGGCAAACGATCCGCGCATTGGTCATAACGGCGCGTCTTGATCCAGGGAGTACCAGGCATGCGCATCGCGGTTATCGGCGCGGGCGGCGTCGGCGGCGCCTTCGGGGCGGCACTCGCCAAGGCCGGCGGTGATGTCACCTTCGTCGCACGCGGCGCGCATCTGGACGCGATGCGCCGCAACGGGCTGCGCATCGAAGGCGGCCGTGGCGAAACCCTGATCAACCCGTGCCAGGCCACCGACGATCCGGCCACGATCGGCCCGGTCGATATCGTGATGTTCTGCGTCAAGCTGTGGGATGTGGAAACCGCCGGCGAACGCATCCGCCCGCTGATCGGCGCCAATACAGGCGTCATTCCGTTCCAGAACGGCATCGACGCCGCCGACCGGCTGATCCCCATCCTGGGCGCCGGCGCCGTCATGGGCGGCGTGGCGCAGATCAGCGCGACGATCGCCGAACCGGGCGTGATCCGTCAGACCGGCACCTTCATGCGCCTGGTGTTCGGCGAGCTCGCCGGCGGCAAGTCAGCGCGCGGGGACGCGTTCCTGGCACTGTGCAAGCAGGCGGGCTTCGATGCCAGCCACAGCCCCGCGATCCTGACCGAGATCTGGATGAAGTTCATCATCCTGGCCACCAACAGCGCGATGACGGCAGCCACGCGCACCCCGGTCGGCAAGCTGCGCGACGACCCCGATATCCTGGCGGTCTGGGAAGCGGCAACCCGCGAAGTGATCGCGGTTGGCAAGGCCAAGGGGATCGCGCTGCCGGACGACGCGTTCGACAAGGCCATGGCCTTCACCCGCGCCGCGCCGCCCGCGATGATGGCATCCATGGCGCATGACCTGATCCGCGGCGGGCGGATCGAGCTACCCTGGCTGTCGGGCAAGGTCGTCGCCCTCGGCCGCGAGCTGAACGTTCCGACCCCGGTTCATGCCGTGCTGCACGCGATCCTGAAACCGCACGCCGACGGGGCATAAGGCAACGCCGTCACGGCGCTATTCCGCGTCGTGGAAAATCAGCCCCAGCGTCTGCCGCAACCCTGAGTGCACCCGGCTGACGCCATGGCGCATCGCCGCCCGGTACGGCCGATGCGCGCCCATCGCCGGTCGTTCCCGCACCGGAAATACCGCCGCCTGTCCCTGGCGCAGCGGCACGATCTCGGCCCGTGGCTGCGCGCGTGGGCGCTGTTCGACCAGCAGGAATTCGCCGCCGGTGAAATCCTCCCCGGGCCGGCTCAGCAACACCACGACCTGCAAGGGAAACGCCAGCGCCCCGTAGATATCCTGGTGCAGGCAGTTGAACCCGCCGGTTTCATACCGCAGCAGCAACGGCGTCGGCCGCGTCTGCCCCGCCGCGTGGCATTGATCGAGATACGCAGCCAAGGACGCCGGATACGGATCGTCCTGCCCCAGCAACCGCTTCCATTCATTGGCCACCGCGGCCAGCGGCGGATACAGCGCGCTCCGTAGATCCGCGATCATCGGCGGCAGCGGATAGCCGAAATACTGGTACTCGCCACGGCCATAGGCGCGCTGCTCCATCACGATCCGCTTGCGAAACAGACCGGCATCCCCGTACATCGCCGCGACCTGCGCACAGGATTCGGAATCCAGCAGGTCGAATGTCGCGTATCCACGATCGGACAGGCAACCCAGCAGGTGGTCGACGGATGGTATCATTTGCGACTACCTGTACTCGGATCGTAAAAAGTGTACCAAAGGATTATACAAACTCGGACTCATCATCGCCCCAAACCGTCTGCTTGGCCTTCCCAAAAACCGTCGGCGATAGGCGCTGGCATCAAACCGCGGTGATGGGTCCATGTTTCCGGTCACGCCAGCCAGCAGGTAATGCGCGAACGGATCACGATTCGGGCCGATAGTGTCACGATGAGACGCGACGTACCAGCCAACATCGAACAGCGGATTCGGGCTGACGGTCTGCGACCGGCGATGCAGCAGGTAATGGCCCAGGCTGGTCATCCCAACTGGCACGTCATAGGTCGCGCGATACCAGACGGGATCGAAATAAACCACCGGTCTCCGGCCGGATGGTTCCCCGACCAGTACGTAATGCACCAGCGGGTTCATCGGCCGCGACGACAGGCCCGGGTTGGTCGCGATATACCATTCGGGATCGAAGTAGACGTTCGGGTGCCGGTTCTCCCGCCATCCATACAGGCAGTAATGCAGGACCGGGTCCAAGCCCGCCGCGTGCACGTCGGATGCGTTGATCAGATAGTGGTTGGGGTCCAGCAATCCGCTGTCGCGCACGATTTCCGGGTCAGGAACGGTGCCAGGGGCGATCCGGTCCATCTCCTCCAGATAACGATCGATCGCGTCTGGGCCACGCCAGGTCGGCATCAGCGTCACCGCCATCAGCGCCGAACCAGGGGCGAGCGTGCCCGCGTGGCGATGGTGCAGGAAATGCCGCAACGCGTGCTCCGTCGCGTCCAACCCATAGGCGCGCCGATACCAGGCCGGCTCGACCAGCGGATGCGGCATGCGCCCCTCCAGGTCGCCATGACGCAGATAGTGCAGGAACGGCTCCAATTCCGTCGCCGTGATGTCGGCGTTTTCCCGCGCGTACCAGGCCAGGTCGAAATACCGGTTGGGTGCGCGGAACTCCTGCATGCCGTGATGGACGAAGTGGTCGAGGGCCGACAGGCCGGCCGCGGCGACATCCGCGTGTGTGCGCAGATACCACGCTTCATCCAGCAGGCCGGATTCGGCGACTTCCTCGATCAGGTCGGGACCCGGATCGTTCATCGCATCACGGTCAGACCACGCCGGCCAACGCGGCAGGGGCGCCGACGCGGTCCGCCAACGCGGTCCGTACCTGCCCGATCACATCATCCCAGGCGCCCGGATAGCGCTGGCGGAACAGCCGAGCGGTAGGGTACCAGGGGGATGTTTCGCGATCGAGGAGCCAGCGCCAGTCAGCGGCCTTGGCAAGCAGGATCCAGACGGGCTTGCCCATGGCGCCGGCCAGGTGGCCCATCGATGTATCGACGGTGATGACCAGGTCCAGCGCCTCGATCAGCGCCGCCGTTTCCCCGAAATCGGTCAGGTCGGCCGCCATGTCGACCATCCCCGTGAACCGGCCAAGATGCGCGCGATCGGCCTCCGGCATCGGCTTTTGCAGCGACACGAAAACGGCGGGACCGATATCGGCCAGGGGCAGAAGCTGCGACAGTGACAGCGAGCGACGGCGGTCATTCGGATGCGTGGGCCGGCCGGTCCAGGCCAGGCCGATTCGCGGCACGCCCGCCGGCAGGGTCGCGTCCAGCCGTTGCCGCCAGTGCTCCACGCGCGCGGCCGGCGCCTTGATATACGGAACCGCGGCGGGAATCGTGTCCAGCCGCGTGCCGAACAGATAGGGCAGGCTGGACAGCCGGCAATTCACCGCGTGGCCCGGCACGTCATTCCAGCGGGAGCAGTACTGGCCGACGCCGGGAATCGTGGACAGCAGCGGCTCCATTTCCGCGCTGCATCCCAGGATCACGTCCTGCACCCGTTCGGCCGCCGCGGGGATATAGCGGGCGAATTGCAGCGTATCGCCATAGCCCTGGTCACCCACCAGCAGCAGACGCCCCTGCGGGATGCGCATGCCGTTCCAGGGGGCGGACGTCATGGCGGGCATCGTGTTCTTGCCCGCCTCGGTCAGGTTGCGCCACTCGTACTCGATCCAGCCGGGATCGAAGTCGCCCGTGGCCAGCAGGTTCTGCGCCAGCGCCAGATGCGCGTCGGCGTGGTCGTGCTTGACCCCGATCGCGCGCAGCAGGCAGGCGATCGCCCGCTCCCGGTCATCCGTATCGGTGAAGACCAGCGACAGATTGACCAGGTTTTCCACATTGTTGGGGTCGAGCCGGATCGATTCCTGGCCCGCGTTCAGGGCTTCATCCATCCGATAGGTCATGCGGCACAGGGAGCTGAGATGCGCGTACCAGGCGCCGTTCCCGGGCCGCAGCGCGATCGCTCGTCTGAGCAGGACGATCCCCTTTTCCGGATCGCCGGCCATGGCCGACACGATGCCCAGCAGGGCGGTGGCGGCGGGATGGTCGGTGTTGGCCGCCAGCACGTCGTTGCAGATGCCGATCGCCTCGTGCACACGCTTGGCCTGCGCGGCGGCCTGGGCACGCGCCAGCGCCTGTTCGGGGGTCTCCCCGGCCGGGGTGGCGGGATTGGGTTGGGATGTCGTGGCGCTCATGAACCGACCTTGCCGTGTCTCGGTGGCGTCGGGCAAGCGGGTCGCGAGGACAAACGCACGAAGCGGGAAGGAACCACGCGGTTCGGCGGCGATCGCGTTCTTGTTCCGAATGGTCCGCGCGTTATCATCAAACCGATACGGCAAGGATGGAATGACGATGCATCTGGTTCGTTGGGCCGGCCTGACCGTGCGTGATCCGACGCGAGGGACGCGGCACCCGCTCGCGTCGTCGACACGAACCCTGATCCGCGCATGACCGAGCGATTCCTTGTCACCGGGGGCGCGGGATTCATCGGCTCCCACCTGACCGACGCCTTGCTGGCGGCGGGACATGCCGTGCGCGTGGTGGACGATCTGTCGACCGGCAAACGTTTGAACCTCGATCCGCGGGCCGAGTTCATCCAGGGGGACATCGCCGATGACGCCCTGATGCGGTCGGTGATGACCGGCATGACCGGGTGCTTCCACCTTGCCGCCATCGCCTCCGTCGCGCGGTGCACCGAGGAATGGGTGACCACCAGCCGGACGAATATCGGCGGTACGATCGCCGTCATGGACGCGGCGCGCCTGGCTGGCGGCGTTCCGGTCGTCTACGCGTCCTCGGCCGCGGTGTATGGCGACCAGCCCGTCCAGCCGATCCATGAGGAGCTGCGCTTGCAGCCGCGATCGAGCTATGGCGCCGACAAGCTGGCCGCTGAACTGCACGCCAGCGCGGCCTTCGTCGTGCATCGCTTGCCCAGCGTAGGGTTCCGGTTTTTCAACGTGTACGGCCCGCGCCAGGACCCCAGCTCACCCTATAGCGGCGTGATCTCGATCTTCGCGGGCCGGCTGGCGGCGCGTCAGCCGATCACGGTGCATGGTGATGGCGGGCAGACGCGGGATTTCATTGCCGTCTCGGACATCGTCCGGTTCCTGCTGGCCGGAATGGCGCGCATCCGCCAGACTCCGGCGGCCCTGGTGCTGAATGCCTGCACGGGCCACGCGACGTCGATCCTGCAACTGGCGGAGCTTCTGGTGCGCCTGCTCGGGTCCAACACGCCGATCGGGTGGGGGCCGGCACGGGATGGCGACATTCGCGAATCCCTGGGCGATCCGCGCCACGCGGCCGAGGTTCTGGGGGTGACGGCCCGCACCGGCCTGGAGGATGGGCTGCGCGTCTTGCTGGCGTCATGACCCGACGGGCCGGCGGTCATCGTAAGGCCCCGGGCGTCGTACAAAAAAACGGCGACCTTTGCAGGTCGCCGAAGTTTAGGGAGGAAACGTCCAAGAAGCAGGGCACCAGGTGCCGCTGCGAGACGAACTATGCCCTTCGCATGTGCAGCACGCAAGCAAGAAATTGTGCGTCGCAACAAATTTCCGATTGCTTGCGATTTTCCGTGACAAATTTGCAACACTCTGCGCGTCCAGGCGCCATTTGATCCAGATCAAGGCCGCACCGCCCCATTCAGCGAGGATGACGACATTCCGCCTCAAGGAGGCTTTCCATGTCCCATGCTCAGTCCGACGCCGCATCCCAGGGGGGCCTGCTGTCGCGGGTGTTCTCCTGGCTCGTCACCCATCACGTGCGGGAAGGGGAGATCACCGCGCTCTCCCAGGCCGATATGCGCGACCTCGCGCGGGATATCGGCGTGTCCGAGGCCGATCTGACGACGATGGTAACCAACGGCAGCGACAATCGTGCGCTGATGGACCAGATGATCCGCGCCCATGGGCTGGATCCGACCGTGATCCGGTCCTTGCCGTCGGCGCTGCTGCGCGACCTCGAATCCACCTGCGCCCGCTGCGGCAGCAAGGGGCGGTGCCAGCGCGATCTGGCGGCGGGAACCGCGGTGGTGCGCTGCCAGGACTATTGCGGCAATGCCGACGCGTTGGAGGCTTTGGCGAGCGGCACCCGCCACAGTTGACCCGATCAGGGCCGTCCGGACCGGTGGTACGGATGGCCCTGAAGGATGCATTGCGCGCGATAGACCTGTTCGGCCAGCATCCCGCGAACCAGGAAGTGCGGCCAGACCATCGCACCCAACGACAGTCCATGATCGGCGCGGTCCAGCACTGAACGATCGAGACCCTCGGCGCCACCGATCAGAAAGCAGATATCCCGCCCGGTCGTCGTCCAGCGTTCCAGTAGACGCGCGAAGCCGGCGCTGTCAGGCTGCTCGCCGCCAAGGTCGAGCGCGACGACAAGGGCATCGCGGGGCAGGG
>WBZQ01000311.1_pt2 | contig 24146 bp, 19 predicted proteins | sample 5204251 | NCBI WGS metagenome assembly WBZQ01 (sample SAMN12412402, study PRJNA552823) | activated sludge metagenome | isolation source: activated sludge from nitrification reactor of wastewater treatment plant... | place: USA: Virginia | collected 2017-09
GCGCGACTGCGATGCCAATATGCAAATCCTTCTTTATCACGATGCCGTCATCTCGCCAGGAGGCATTCAGCAGCGGCACGTCCTGCATGGCGCGTGTGACGGCGCTGATCACAAAGGGCAGGTAGGTCAACGTGCGCCCTGCGCGAAATTTATCGATACCGGTGAAGTCGACCTCGAAAAACGTCGCCACGTGGGCGGCTGTGCGACGGCTGAGGACCATGCGATCCGCTATGGTCTTTCGCATCTGAGTCAGGGGAATAATTTCTTCATACTTTTCTTGCGACACGGATAGCGCAGGGCGGGAGGTTCGAGCCTCGGCCGATGGCTGAATCCCCGGGCCGGACTCTTTCCGCGTGGCCACATAGTCCAACAGGTCTTTCTTGGTGACCCGGCCGCCCTCGCCTGTGCCGGTGATAGCGGCTAAGTCTATCTGATGCTCTCGCGCCAATTGCTTAACTGCCGGCGAATAATGTTGATCGCCTTCTGCCTGTGCCTGTTTCTCACGCACACCCACGCCACCGACACGAGTCACGATTCCTTCCATCGGCTGAGCTTCGAGTCTGGCCAGCAACGTTCCGACAGGTACCGTCGTCCCTTCCGGTACCATGACTTCTGCAAGCACACCGGCGGCCGGAGATGGAATGTCGAGCGCCACCTTTTCAGTCTCCACTTCGAGCAGGGGCTGGTCTTTTTCGACTGTGCCGCCTTGCCGGATCAGCCACTTGACGACGGTCCCTTCCGCGATGCTTTCACCCAACTGCGGCATGACGATATCGGTGGTCACGGATAACGTCTCCTGCATGTCAGCTCTCCCGGTTCGACAGCCTCAATAGGCCGCCAACTTCCTGGCCCCTGCGACGATGTCGCTCACTTTGGGCAAAAAGAATTCCTCCAGCGGCGTGCTGAACGGCACCGGCGTGTCAGGCGGCGCAATACGGAGAATCGGCCCGTCCAGGCAGTCGAAGCAGTCTTCAGTCAGCAGCGCGGATATCTCCGCTCCGATGCCGCCTGTTTTGTTGTCTTCATGCAGCATGATGGCCTTGCTCGTCTTGCGCACCGACGCGTAAATGGTCTCCTTGTCGAGCGGGATCAACGTGCGGAGATCCACCACCTCCAGGGCGATCCCTTCTTTCTGCAGCAGGTCCGCCGCTTCCAGGGCCAGGTGTACCATCGCTCCGTAGGTGATGATCGTGACGTCGCTTCCGGTTCGCTTCACCTCAGCCTTGCCGATGGGAACGATGTAGTCTTCCTGCGGCAAAACCGCTTTGATCCGCCGATAGAGGAACTTGTGCTCGAAGTACAGCACCGGATTGGGATCGCGAATGGCGGCTTTCAACAGTCCCTTCGCATCGTAGGGTGTCGAAGGGGCCACGATTTTGAGGCCGGGCGAATGGAAGAACCAGCCTTCCGGACATTCGGAGTGGAACGGTCCTCCATGGACGCCCCCGCCGAATGGTGCTCGAATAACCAAGGGAACTGCTGCCCCCCAGCGATAGTGATTCTTGGCGGCAACTTCGGTGATTTGATCGAAGGCGCAGGAAATGAAGTCGGCAAATTGCATTTCCACTACAGGCCGCAAGCCCATCATGGCTGCGCCGATGGCTGCACCCACAAATCCGGATTCCGAGAGGGGCGTATCCAAGACCCGCCATTCGCCGTATTTTTTCAAGAACCCTTCCGTCACCTTGAAGGCCCCACCGTAGGCGCCGATGTCTTCGCCCATAAGGAACACCCGTTCGTCACGGCTCATTTCCTCGTCCAAGGCCTGTGAAATAGCCTCGACGTAGCTAGTCTCCTGAGTGACGGTTGCGGTCGTCATGGCAACACCTCGTTTTCGGTAGCGAACACTCCCACCAATGTGTCCGGTCCTTCCGGCAGCGGACTCCGTTCAGCAAACTCGGTTGCTGCCTCGACGTCCTTCTTGACTCGTTCGCCCACCTCACGAAAATGCGACTCGTCCGCATAGCCGAGCTGTGTCAGCAGCCGCTCGGCCCGCAGAATCGGATCTTTCGCCTTCCATTCCTCTAGCAACTCGCGCGGGACATACTTTGCGGCGTCATGTTCGGAATGGCCGTGCATGCGCATCGTCTTGAATTCGAGGAATGTCGGTCCTTCACCGGCCCGGGCTTTGGAAATGGCCCGCCTGGATGCCAGATAGACGGCTGCCACATCATTGCCGTCTACAATTTCTCCCGGCATGCCATAGGCTTTCGCCCGTTCGACCACATCCGTGATCGCCATCTGGTACCGAACGGGCGTTGAGTAGGCGTATTGATTGTTCGTGCAGAAGAACACGACGGGGAGTCTGCGCACCGCCGCAAAGTTCATGGCTTCATGGAAATCTCCGCGACTCGTCCCGCCGTCACCGGTTCCGGCAAACGCCACGCGGGATTCGCCTCTGATCTTGAATGCCAGTGCCGCGCCGGCTGCGACCGGCATGTTATCGGCCAGGTGGCTGACGAACCCGATCACGCCGCGCTTGAGATCGCCCATGTGAACGTTGCCGTCTTTTCCTTTGGTCGGTCCCGTCTGTTTGCCGAGATATTGGGCAATGATCTCGCCCGGGGAAAAGCCGCGAATCAGAAAAGCTCCCATATCGCGATGAAACGGGGCGATGACATCGTCCGGCCTCAACGCCGAGGCGTACCCGACGGCTATGGCCTCCATCCCGTGACTGGTGTACACGCCGCCGACGATCCGCCCTTGCCGATAGAGGGCCGTGATGCGGTCTTCCAGGCTTCTGGTCAACCGCAGGTAGGAGTACATCTCGAGGAGGTCGCTGCGTTTGATCTCCTGTGCGACGACGGCCTGGTCCATAACTGCCTCCTCTGGCTAGCGCGGTTCTATATCACCTCAAAACTCGGGCAGGTCCCTCCAGGACAACAAGGGCTGTTTGTCTCTGCACGCGTGACAATCGGACGGCTCCCACTGCGGCATGTCGAGATCGACGCTGAAGTAAAACGGGTAGCGTGCCGTCAGCTCGTCCATCAATGGAAACTGCCCGCTGTCCCGGCGGGCAAAGACCATCATGCCTCCGAGCCGTCCCCCGTGATCGGTGACGACCTTCCCCAGTTTGCTGACGCACATGCCGCGAGTGGTCACGTCGTTCAATGAGAGAAAGCGCGCTCCCGGTTCAACCGTCCCGCTGACGATCTCGGTGCCGATCTTGCCCGTCTCCTGATTGAACGGAGTCAGGACGACACGCAGCGGAAACTCCGTGGCCAGAAGTTGGCTTGTGCGCTCGGCCAGCAGGCGAGCGTCCGACGAGGTTGTGACGATCCCTGCCGGCGGGTCATGTCGAAAGGTCTGCAGGATCCACTCCGCCATGTTGGTGGCGATGAGCGTGATCATGTCGGGGAAGCGTGCGATCGACTCGAACCGCAGGTAGATGTCCGTATGGTGCCCGGAGACTACTTCCACATGGCTGTCGAAATAGACCGCGCGTGAAGTGCGCAGCAGCCGCTGAATATCCCAGGACGACAGGGTGGGATGGGGAGTGTCGCGAATGAGATGTTCCATCCTCAGGTCGATGTCCGATTCCGCATAGAGCTTCCGCTGGCGTTTCACCAACTCCAGGGTGGTCGCCTCCGAGAGTTTTACAATGGATGTCATCATGTCCTCACCCGCCTCTCTCGCTGGGTGCTGCGATGGTGGTCCCGAGAATTCCAATCGGTTGAATTTCCAATTCGACCCGGTCTCCCGGCTTCAGATAGCGGTCAAGTTCCAAGCCGCAACCGCCGCCGACCGTTCCTGAGCCCAGCAGGTCGCCGGGATAGACGGCTTCGCCTCGCGACACATGCTCAATCATTTGGGAGAAAGACCAATGGATGGAGCCGAAGCGTCCCTGCGACCACACCTCTCCATTGATGCGTGCGATCATCTGCAACGAGGCGAGGTCCGGGATCTCATCGGGCGTGACGATGCAGGGGCCGATGGCCGTCGCGAAGTCTTTTCCTTTTGCCGGACCGAGCCGACAGGCCATTTCCTGAAACTGAATATCCCGCGCGCTGAAGTCATTCATGATCGTGTACCCGGCGATGTACTCCGATGCGTTGCGTTCCGTGATATCGATGCCCTTGCGCCCGATGACGCAGGCCAGCTCCAATTCGTAATCCAGCTTCTGTGTGTTCAACGGCCAGTTGAGCAGGTGGTCCGGTCCGATGATCGTCCGGTGGTTGCCTTTGTAATAGACCGGTGCCTTGTACCATTCAGGAGGAATCGGTTGGCCCCGTCGTTTTGAGGTAGCGGCGATGTGCGCTTCAAACGCGATGAAGTCGCGCAACGAAGGAGGGTTGGGGAGGGGCGCCGTGAGGTGCACGCCGGACGCGTCATACAGAATCGTTTCGCCGGCCGGGCCCGTGACGGAGTCGCCGGCTTGCACGGCAAAGGCGAGGGCACCACGGGCAGCGACCATGGCAGACGGACCACCTTCCAATAACTCCAGCATCGTGGCCGGTACCTGCGCATCGGCGAGGCGGCGCGGCTGCGATTCGCCTTGCTCCGCGAGTTGACGCGTGTAGGCCATGTTGAGATCCACGATAGAATCTCCATGGAGCGCGCCGGCTCTGGTAAAGGTTCCGACCGGTGTCCCGACCTGGAAGCTCACAAGTTTCATGACCGGCTCCAACTCATTGCATAGTCCTTCTGTTCAACCGTCTCGAATTCCGGCATCACTTTGAACGCGTGGCGCGATTCGATCATCACAGCCACTTCATCGGTCTGATCCTTCCCCCGGCTGGCGGCAATGGCCTGTGGTTGCGGCCCGTGGTGAATGCCCTGCGGGTGCAACGTCAACATGCCGGCGTGAATGCCGGCGCGGCTGAAGAACGATCCCCGGTGGTAGAACAGGACTTCGTCATAATCCACGTTGCGATGGTAGAACGGCACGCGTAGTGCGTTGGGATCGGTCTCCAGCGGTCTCGGTGCAAAAGTCGACACCAGCAGGCCCCCAGCTTGAAACGTGACATGCACGCTGGGCGGAAGGTGGTAGCGCGGACTGGTGACCGGGCGGAAATCCCGCACGTTTAACTTGGCCACCCACAGGTCGCCTTTCCAGCCCGCGACATCCATGGGGTAAAAGGGGTAATAGACGCGGGTTTCCTCATTGTCTCGTTTGATACGGACTTCCCATTCTCGTCGACTCTTCGCATCGTCCGGCGGCGCGGCTGGTTCCGGTATCACGATGACCCCGGGATCGAACAATGCATGCCGTCCGAGGGGGCCCCGATCCGGTATCTCGAGCGGAGCCGGCGTCTCAATCAGTAGAAAGAGCGTCGGTTTGCTCTTGGGATCAACATGGACGCGATAGGTGGTGCCCTTTGGGATGACGAGGTAGTCGCCCGGTTCATAACGCACGACTCCATAGTCGGTTTCCCATGAACCAGACCCGCTATGGATGAAGACGAGTTCGTCGCCGTCGGCGTTGCGCACGAAATAGCTCATGCTTTCGCGACGCCGTGAGAGGGAGAGGCGGACATCGGGGCTGTGCAGAACGGTGATTGGCCGTCCGTCCACGGCCCGGTGGTCGGGTGTGTGTAATTCCGTGCAGGTAAACGCCCGCGGTTGCAGAGGGCCTTCGATCCTGCTCCAGGCGGTCGGTGGATGGCTGTGATACAGATGCGAGGAGGGGCCGTGAAATCCCTGGCGACCGTGCTCCTCTTCATAGAGGCCGTCGGGAATATCCACGTGGGCCTGGTTGGGAGCGGTACCTTTTTTTACCAGATACATCGGGAACCTCCTGACAGGTCAGGTGCGGCTCGATGTCTTATGACGCCTGTCGAAACGACGCAGCCGGTGCCTCTTCAAACGGAAGCGGAAGGGTCTCGTAATCGATGATGGTTCGTGCCACACCTTTGAGCTGATCCCGCTCGATATCTTTGTAGAGCGATTCGACGGTGGCCCGGACGAACGTTTTGGATTCCTCCTGTCCGTGCTGCCGTTGTGTCAGTTCAAGGAACAGACCGCAGTCAGGGAAGAGGGGATAGGTGAAGCGCTGTTTGAGCGGTCCGAAGCCGTCCCGTCCTTCCTTGATATCTCCGCTGAATCTGACACCGTGCGTTTCCCATTCTCGGCAGATCGCCTCGATGTCATCCACCTCGAGCGCGATGTGCTGCACGCCTTCTCCATATGCGTCGACGAACTCGCAGATCTGAGATTTTCGTTCCTTATTTCTGCCCTGCATCAACGCAATCTTCGCATCCCCTCGTTGCACGACGACCGTGTCCATGCTGGACTTGTCGCTGCCGACATCTTTTGCCGACCAGATGACATGAAACCCGAGAATCTGTGTGAAGAGGAATTCTGTGGCCGCCAGATTTTTCACGCAGAGCGTGATGTGATCGATTCCTGTGGCGTCTTTCATGGTGGTTCCTCCTGCGCCGTATCGTTGGAACCTGAGGCATTCTGATCTGCCTATCCTGCGCGCGCCCCTCATACGAGCACACTGTACAACATAATAGTTGCATCATTCAATATAGTTTTTGTATTATTTGCTATGTGAAGAGAAAAAACTCCTGTGTGGCGAGGCACCATGTCGCTCTAGATGCCTGTGAATGTGATGAATGAAGGGAATACAGGAATGAGTGATGGGGATATGAATTCACTATCAGTGAGGGGCAATGTATCGTACCTACCTTCTTGCGGCAGTGGAGGTGCACCATGCCGTTTCATTATGAGAATGCCCGGCTGGAGGTGCTTCGTCACGGGGCGATTAACAATCGGTTTCTGACTCGTTTTCGGGCCGGCGATCTGACCGATCAGGAGTTTTTTGAATTTGCCGTTGAGTTTTATAATTTTGCCCGCTTCTTTCCGCGCATTCTTGCCGCTCAATTGGTGAATACCGAAGACGAGGCCGTGGCCGATGAATTGACAAAAGTGCTCTACTCGGAACTTGGCGATGGAGAGGTCAAGCATCGGCATGAATTGTTATACCGCAGCTTCCTCCGTTCCATCGGCATCGACATCCATGAAGCGATGACGACGCCGATGCGGGCCTCGACGCGTGCTTACATCGAAGGGATGGAACGCTTGTATGGCAGTGGCAATCATGCCAGGGCGCTGGGCGCATCCTTTGGGCTGGAAAATATGGCCATCACGATGTGGGACCATTTGATCCCCGGTCTCCTGTGTCTTCGAGACTCCCGCTATCCTTGCATGGACCTGACGTATTTTACGTTTCATCGGGAGTTGGAACAGAGTCATGAGGCAGCGATGAAGAATGCCGTCGAGGCGATCGATGGTCGATCGGGACTTTCCGGATTGTCGTCCGGCCAGGAACAGGATTTTCGCGCGGGCATGACGGCCGTGTTGAATTATTTGGAAGGGTTCTGGATGGGACTGGATCACGCGTCGATGGTGAGCCAAGCGGCAGTCCCGGCTGTGCAGGCGGTATCGCGGTACCGGTAAGAAGTTTGATTGGAAGCCTGAAACGATCGAAGGGAGAGGGCATGTTTGAGACCGCTCGCTATCTGACGGAGGTGAAAGAACGGTTCAACCTGAACAGTGACTATGCGTTGGCGGACAAGTTGGGAATTGCGCAGCCGGAGGCGAACCTGATTCGGCGCGGGCTCAAAGTCCCCAAACCTGAACTCTGCATCAAAATCGCGCATCTCCTCGACAAGAACCCCGTTGAACTCCTGCTCATTGCGCAGAAGGACAAAGCGCCCGCTCGTGCAAAGGAGTATTGGAAGCTGGCCCTCACTGCGGTGGATGTCATGCTGCATGTGCCGAAGCGCCCGCGCTATCTTCCCAAAAAGGTGGAGGCGATCGGTCGTGAATTGAAACAGCTAGAGGCGCAAAGCCTCACCTACGAGGGAGCGGCGGCGAATGCAGAGGCAGTTCGGCTCATGGAGACAGCCGAACAGTCCGTCGATGCCTTGATGGAACGATGGAATATCTGGAAAAAAGGCGAGGCGCTTTATCCCAACTACCTGCTGGCCAATCAGGCGGCCGCGCGGCGGCACGTCCGGATTCGACGATTGCTGATTTTGACGCAGGAGCAGATGCAGAACGAAACGACGGTGGCGGATGCCATGCAGGTCATGGATGACCAACGGCGCGCCGGCATCAAGGTGTTCTATGCGTTTCGCGAAGCGCTGGTCCATTCGCCGGCGTTCCAGCGGCTTGAGGAAGACTTCAGGAAATACGGCGCTGCCGAGGATATGAATACCGCTATGTTCGATCGGGAAATTCTGATCTTCTCGCAGACCTACGGTAGCGTGCCGCTCGGGATGGTCGGCACTCCCACGCCGATCACGATGATCAACCGATTGCAGATTTCATGGAAGCCGGAGATGATTCGGGAACTCGATCCGGCACCGCTCTTCGACATGACCCGTTACGTATTCGACTACCAGGGACCCGGTCCGTTTCACGAGCAGTTGGCCTACTTCAGGAGGTCGATCCGTGAACTTCCCATCCGAGCCGTTTAAGATCAAAGTCGTCGAACCCATCAAGCGCACCACGCGCGAGGCGCGGGACCGGTTACTCCGCGAAGCCGGGTACAATCTCTTTCACGTTCCCGCCGAAAGCGTCTACATCGATCTACTGACGGATAGCGGGACCTCCGCCATGAGTGACTACCAATGGGCCGGCCTCATGCTCGGCGATGAGTCCTATGCCGGCAGCAAGAACTACTATCATTTCGAAGCGGTGGTGCGGTCCCTCTTTGGTTATCGCCATGTTATTCCGACGCACCAGGGCCGGGTGGCGGAGAATCTGCTCTTCTCGACAGTCGTCAAGGCCGGCATGTGCGTGCCCAACAATATTCATTTCGACACGACGAGGGCCAACGTGGAGCATCAGGGGGCTCAGGCGCTCGATCTGGTCGTCAAGGAGGCGTACGACCCGCATTGCGAGCTCCCCTTTAAGGGCAACATGGATCTTGTTCGGCTCGAAGAGACCATTGCTCGGGTCGGGCGTGAGCAAATCCCGCTGGCTATGATCACCATCACAAACAACAGCGGCGGCGGTCAGCCGGTTTCGATGTCCAATATCCGTGCGACCAGACAAGTGCTGAATCGCTATGGAATCCCACTTTTTTTCGATGCCTGCCGGTTTGCGGAGAATTGCTTTTTCATCCAGGAGCGCGAACCCGGTTATGCCGGGCGGCCGGTGCGTGAGATTGCGAGGGAACTGTTCGGCCTTGGTGACGGATGCCTCATGTCGGCTAAAAAAGATGGCCTGGTCAACATCGGCGGATTCCTCAGTCTCAATGATGATCGGTGGACGGAAGCGATCACGAACATGCTGATCCTGGTCGAGGGGTTTCCCACCTATGGAGGGCTGGCGGGGCGTGATCTTGAAGCGATGGCCAGGGGACTCGAGGAAGTGCTTGACGAGGACTATCTGCGGTTCCGCATCGGCCAAGTGCGATGTCTGGGGGAACTATTGGAAGGCGGTGGTGTCCCGATTCTCAAGCCGATCGGAGGCCACGCCGTGTATCTGAATGCCAAGGAGTTTCTGCCGCATCTTCACCAATCACAATTTCCGGCGCAGGCGCTCGCGGTTGCGTTGTACCGGGAGTATGGAATTCGCGGCGTTGAAATTGGAACGGTGATGTTCGGAAAGAGAGATCAGGCATCCGACCGCGTCATCTATCCTGAGCTTGAACTTGTGCGACTGGCGATTCCTCGTCGCGTGTATACCAACATGCATCTGGCCTATGTGGCGGAATCGATCATTGAACTGTATCACCGCCGGGACTCCATCGGTGGCCTAGTTATGACCCACGAAGCGCCGCAATTGCGGCATTTTACCGCGCGATTCGAAGAGGAGATGCTTGCCGTCAGTGCATCCCCAGGCACAGACTGCATGGTCATGCCGCGTTCATGAGTGCGCAACCAGCGCGGTACGTAGGTCCCAACGGCAATTAGTGCCTCTGTGAAAATCTACGTGGTGCAATCGGATGTTCGATAGTTTAGGCCCCATTGATCAGTCCTCCCTCTCGTTACCAATAGTTGTGCCAACCTGACCCACCTTCTCCGGGTGACGAAAAAACTTCGTGGCCCTAGGAGTATTTTGATTCGAGACATGTTATAAGCAATTCCTTCGCAGGGCAGACTCTCCAAACAGATACGTATCGCATCGGCTGATCTACGGCCGCAGCGCGACGCGTGTTATTGCGCAGAGTCAGGAATGTGCCGCGCAGCCGGTGCGGCATGCAGGAAAGATGAATACGAGCAGATGATCTTACGGGCACTGGTTGGGTAGTCTGTCGTGCCCCGTCATCAAGAAAGAGGGGAGGCCTTGATGGCTTGTGTGAAGCAGTATGTCGCGCAGCAAGTAGGGAGCAGTGATGCGGATCGTGCCGGTGCTGCCGATTCCGTCACGAGACTGGCTGAGGGAAGCGAAGGTCGAATGCACAAGGTGTGGAATCGAACTGCCATCGGAGTCGCCGCCGCCGTATTGTTCAGTGTGATAGCGTGTCCCATCTACGCCCAAATTCTTCCAACCCAACCACAGCCCGGTCCGTTGCCACCCAAGCCGCCTCAATTGCCTGCGGTGCCGCCTCCTGTTCAGCCGCCTGCGCTCGAGGTGCCTGCACCCCGCCCACCCAGCGCGATCGAGCAGGCTGCGAAGGGCCCTAAAATATTCGTGAAAGATATTCGACTGGTCGGAAACACCGCGTTTACGTCGGGGCAATTGTCGGAAGTCACCTCGTCATATACCAACCGCGAACTCTCCGCTGAAGATTTGGAAGGGTTACGACTCGCGTTGACCCATTACTACATCAATCATGGCTATTTGACCTCCGGGGCGGTGATCCCGGAACAGGATGTCGCAGACGGCGTCCTGACGATGCAGGTGATTGAGGGTAAACTCACGGAAGTCAATATTGAGGACAACAAGTGGTTCCGTTCCTCTTATTTTCAAAGCCGGATCAACATGGCTGCCGGGCCTCCGCTCCATGTGGGGCAATTGCAGGAGCGCTTGCAATTGTTGCAGGCGAACCCTCGGATTGAACGCATCAATGCAGAGCTCTTGCCGGGGGCGACCATCGGAGAAAATACGCTGAATGTGAAAGTGAAAGAGGCCAATCCGCTGAAGGCCTGGCTGGAGTTCAATAACTACCAGTCCCCGGCGGTCGGGGCGGAGCAAGGCTTCATTACGCTGGCTCACCGGAACCTGCTCGGATTTGGGGATACGTTAAGTCTCCAATACGGGCGGTCGGCTGGTGTGAATCCCATGCTGAATTTCAGGTACGAGATTCCGGTCAGTCCGCGTGACACGACCGTCTCCTTTCAATATCGTCGCTTCGATTTTGCGGTGAAAGAGGCTCCTTTCGACACCTTGGACATTAAGAACAAGGCTCAGATTTTCGGCATATCTGCCCGGCATCCGGTGTATCGCACGGCAGATCAGGAGCTGGCCCTCTCCCTCACCGGAGAACATGAACGCAATGAAAGTCTGTTGGGAGGCAACCCGTTTGAGTTGGTGACCGGCTCGCCGAACGGACGGTTCCGGGTGACCGCGCTCCGGTTCGGCCAGGAATATTCCCGACGGTCTTCCGAACAGGTCCTGTCGGTACTCTCACGATTATCCGTGGGTGTCGGGGCGATGGGTGCCACGGCGAATGGTGATCCCAATTTGCCGGATGCCCGGTTCTTTTCCTGGTTGGGCGAGGCTCAATGGATCCGGCAGCTCCCGCTGTGGCGGACTCAATTGGTGAGTCGCGGCGTGGTGCAATTGTCCAACGACCATCTGTTCCCTCTCGAACAGATTGCGGTCGGTGGTCGATACAGTGTGCGCGGATACCGTGAATTCACGTTGATCAGGGACAATGCGGCCATGGGTTCGATTGAGGCGCGGGTACCTGTGTATACGACCAAGGCCGGTGTCGATTCTGTGTTCATTGCCCCGTTCTTCGATTTTGGCCATGGCTGGCAAACCACGGCTCAGACGCCTGGCACACCGCCGAAAACTCTCGCCAGCGTGGGTGTCGGCGCCATCTGGAATTTTTGGCGGGGGAGCCATTTCGAAATCTATTACGGAAAGCAGTTGAAGCGGTACGACACCGACCGGGACAACCTGCAGGATCATGGCATCCATCTCCAGTTGGTCGTAGAGGCGTTCTAGGGACGAATGGCCCGGGCCGACGGCCTATTGCTCCACCTGTAGTTCCGTTTGCTACGGTGTTGTGCCGGTTGAACTTGTGCACCGTTTAAGGTAAGAGAGGAGGCCTCCCGCTTTTACCATACGAGGAGAATTTCCATGATGTGTCACAGTCCAAGGCTACCGATGGTCGTCCACGGGTTGCTCGCCTTCCTGCTGGTTATGGGCTCTACGGGGTCAATGGCCTATGGGCAAGCCACAAACATTGTTGCGACCCCTTCCGGCCCCGGCGGTTTGGGCACTTCTCTGAGTACCTCCGGTAACACGACGAACATCACTGGTGGAACGAGACCGGGTGGAGGCCCGAATCTGTTTCACAGCTTCAACCAATTCTCCGTCGGAACGGGCGATGTCGCAGCCTTTGTGAATCCCGGTGGCGTATCCAACGTGATCGGCCGGGTGATTGGTGGGTCGCCCTCGAACATCAACGGGACGGTTCAGGCGCTGAATGCAAATTTGTTTTTCCTAAATCCTGCCGGCATCGTATTCGGTCCATCGGCGCATTTGAATGTTTCAGGTTCTGTGTATTTCAGCACCGCTCAGCAGCTGCGCCTAAGTGATAACGGAGTCTTCACCGCAAACCCTGGTCTCCTCGCGTTTGATTCCACCCTGTCCGTCGGTGCGCCGGTCGCATTCGGATTTTTGGGGCAGGGCCCCTACGGGTCCATCGTAATGACCTCCTCTTCAACTCTGCTGCAGACGGGGGCCGTGCTGGGCCTGATGGGCGGTGGTATTCAGATCAATGGATCGAAAATCACTGCGCAGCGTGTCATCCTCGGCAGCACGAGCTCGGCCGGTGACATGAGTGTGCAACCTTTTGTAGCAAATCCCTTCACCGGAGTGGCAGGAAACGGGCAAGTCCAAGCGCTACCTGGAACCCTGATCGTCGCCGGCGGTGGGGGGGTCATTCCGGCAGCCATCGATGTGACACCTAATGTGACCGTTCCGAATGGGGCGCAGGTCAACACGACGACCAACCCGGCAACCAATCGCGTGACGCAGATCCAAGTCGTAGGTGTGAATCTGGGTGGTCTTCCACCGTTGCCGACGGCAAATGCGTCTGCCGTCAACAGCGCCAATCCTGTTGAGCCGGTGGCGTTCTTGAATCGGGCTGCAGTGGTATTGGCTCAAGATGCTCCCGCGGCACCAGCTCCGTTGTTGACCAGTCGTTGCGCCTCGCGCAAGGATGGCCAGTTCAGCAGTTTTGTGCAGGCCCCGCGTGATGTGACGCCCTCGCAACCTGGCTCTACGATGGCTACCCCTGTGGTGCTTCAGGAAGTGGGTGGAGAACCCGATTCGGGAGCCCCGGCGGCGCAAACGGCTCAAGGGCAGAGTGGTGTAATAGTTCATGGTATCGAATCGTGGCAAGGATGTTAGGCTGCGAAGGAGGTCGTCATGCCCTTGAAGCGTAAGAATATCATTCGCCGCGGCATGAACAGAGGGACTGTGGATGCTGACCCCACTGCCATGCAGCGCCTTTCTGCATCGTTGAAGCTGGCGGGCGGCGGGATGTTGGCGTTGAGTTGGCTGGCAAGTCCCACCCTCGGGGCAGCGGAAGATTTGTTGCTCGGTCAACGTCTTTCAGCCGTATCTCCAGCCCAGGAAATGAAGCAGGGTGCCACACTGTTTCAGCAAGGAGGGTTCGCTCAGGCTGCTGTGCATTGGATGACAGCCGCACGGTTGTACGAAGAGCGTGGACAATCCAAGGAGCAGAGTCAGGCCCTCATCAATCTCGCCCATGCCTTGCAGCAAGAGGGACAGGTACGGCGGGCACAGGGTGCCTTGCAGAGTGCATTGAAACTGTCTGAATCCCTGGGGGATCGAACCTTAACGGCGACTATTCTCGCGCAATTGGGTACGACGTCCCACGCCTTAGGGAAGCATGAGCCGGCTACGGAACATCTGACGAAGGCTCTGGTGCTTGCCCGTGAGGAGCAGAAACCTGCGTTGGTTGCCGGTGTCCTGAACGATCTGGGCAATGCGCTCACAGCCCGACGGCAATTCGCCGAAGCGATCGATGTCTATGCGGAAAGCCGGAGTCTGGCTATTGAGACCAAGCAACCGGCACTCGCCGCCACCGCGCAAATCAATGGTGCGATGGCCCTGCTTCAGAATCAGCAATTGAGTGAAGCTCAACGGCATTTGAATCAGGCGGTGTCCGACGTCCAGGCGTTGGCGGACGGTCAGGCCAAGACCGCAGGATTGCTGAATATTGGTTTGGGCTATCAGGATTTGCATGCCGCCATCACGTCAAAGCCGGGGACTGCCGCGAAAACAGATGCGGGGAAAGCGCGAGCCACGGAAGCCCTCACATCGGGCGGGGGAGGGAAGGGATTGCTTCGCCAGTCTGCCGACGCGTTTACCGCTGCCGGCGAGGTTGCGACGCGAACCGGAGATGCGCGCGGGCAGTCCTATGCCTGGGGTTATCTGGGAGGATTGCACGAGCGGGAACACCGTAATCCCGACGCCTTGGAGTTTACCCGCAAAGCAACTTTGGCGGCACAAAAGATCAATGCGCCGGAATCGCTCTATCGTTGGCAATGGCAGACTGCCAGATTGCTGAAGGCCGAAGGCAAAGAGGACGAGGCATTGGCCGCGTATCAGCGGGCAGTGACGCTCTTGAAGCCGATTCGGTTTGAGTATTCCGTCGGCTATCAGGGCCGGCACCATTCCTTCTACGATTCAGTGGCGCCGCTGTTTGTGGAGTATGAGGATGTGTTGTTGCGCCGAGCAGCCTCATCAAAGACTCCTGACCAAAGTGAACAGTGGCTTGTTCGGGTGAAGGACACGGTTGAAGCGTCCCACGCGGCCGAGTTGCAGGACTATTATCAGGACGACTGTGTGGGGACCGTCGTCAGCCAGCATAAGGGCGCTGCGCTGCCAGCGGGCACTATGGTGGTGTACCCGATTTCCTTCCCCGATCGGCTGGAATTGCTGGTGGAAACCGCCAACGGACTGAGGCAGGTCCAAGTCCCGGTGAGCGGGGATAAACTGACGAAAGAAATCCGGTCATTCAGGCGGACGATCCAGGATTCGCGGACCCAAAACTACTTGACGTCTGCACAGGCGCTGCACGGGTGGTTGGTGGCGCCGCTGCAACAGGATTTTCAGGCGACCGGTATCACCACGCTGGTGATGGTTGCAGAAGGATCCCTCCGGACGATTCCGATGGGAGCACTGCACGACGGCCGTCATTTTTTGGTAGACACGGTTGCAGTGGCCGTCACACCGAGCCTGGAAATGACGGATTTACTGCCGGCTCAGCGCCGGAAGGGAAGTCTGTTGTCTGTTGGGTTGACCGAGCCCGTCGAAGGGGTTCCTGCTCCTCGATATGCGGAGGCTGAAGTGCAGGCCATCAGAACCATGTACGGCGGCAAACTCCTGATGAACAAACAGTTCTCTACGCCGTCGTTGGAAGAGGAGATCAAAGATCAAGGCGTAGGGATCATCCATGTGGCGTCGCATACGATCGTCGGCGGCGAGACGAAGGAATCGTTCGTACTTGCGCACGATGGAAAAATTTCAATGGATCGGCTGGCGCAACTGGTTGGTATGCACCAATACCGTCAACAGCCGTTGGATCTCCTGACTCTCAGCTCTTGCGAGATCGGTGCAGAGGACGATCGTGCTGCGCTGGGACTGACCGGTGTAGCGGTAAAAACCGGTGCGCGCACTGCGCTTGCGAGCCTGTGGGCAACGGAGGACGAAACCACCACGGAACTCGTCTCTGAATTCTACCGGCAGCTTCAGGATCCTACAGTCTCCAAAGCCGTGGCGTTGCAGCGCGCTCAGCAGAAAATTCTTGCGCAACGCGGGCATAGTCACCCGAGTTTCTGGTCGGCATTTCTGCTAATCAACAATTGGATGTGACGGTCTAGAGGTCCTGCTCACTGCGAGAGTTGAGTCACGGGCGGGGTGGTAGGCCGATCTATTGCACAATGCGGAGACTGCGGGTAGGAAAGTTTAGAGCTTCCTGCCCGTCATGATTTCGTAGGCTTCTTCAATCGTATCCACTTCACGAACCAGTACATTCGATTCCGGGGTCAGTTTGACCCGGTTGACGCGAGGCGCATAAAACTGGCCTCTCGGAACCAGAAGCACATGGTATCCGGCTCGCGCCGCAGCCGTGGTTTTTTCCGCCACTTGGGCTACCTGGCCGATCCGGCCATCTCCCTCCAACGTACCCGTAATCGTAATATCCTGTATCAGATGGTCACCCTTCAACAGGGCGAGAAAGCCGATGGCCAGGGCCGCTTCTGCCGTCGATCCCTCTGCGCTGAGCGGGCCTGAAAACGTCGCATAGAGAGACAGTGTTCCCGTCGGACGAATCGATGAGGCCAGGCGTTCCACGGCATATCGGAATGCGTGATGAATCGATTTCATTCCGGTTGCTCTGACAGGAACCTGACTCCGTCCCCATCGCAAGGTCAACGGGTCTGGCTGATTGCCCTCATCCCATTTCATCACGAATGTCGGGAAGCCGACTTGATCTTCCGTATAGGTCGCAATCGAGATGGGAACGATGAGGGTTCTGCTTGCGTCGGCGGTAGAAGGGTAGAATGAAAACGCACCGAGCAACGAGAGGATGGCCATGGCCACTGTTCTCGGGACTGTGCCGCTTCTGGAAAATAGTGTGTGTGTGCGCATGAGTCAAGTCTAGATGAGGATGTCTCTTTGTCAAATCAGCTCGGACTGCGGAGTGAGGCCAGGTTGTGTCGCGGTGGAATCGAATGGTTTTGCGCGGGGCAAGCAACCGAAAACATTGGACTCTTTCTTTTCCTTCCGGTAGTTCCCTACTGAAAAGCGCGAAGGGTTCTTCTGTCGGACTTCATGGTGCCTCCTGCCTGATGCGCATGATAATCTCGGGCATCGGCGGAGCAGTTTTTCGAGCCGACTCATCGAGCGATCGGTTTGGCTGAGTGGAGGCGCATGTCATTGCAAGGATCGATTGTCGTCACTGGTGCCTCTTCCGGAATCGGGGCCGCTTGCGCGCGGCATCTGGATGAACTGGGATTTACGGTCTGGGCCGGGGTTCGAAGAAAGGAAGATGGCGAGGCATTGGCGCGTTCGTTGTCGGCCCGCCTTCGTGTGCTGATGCTTGATGTGACCGATCCCGTGTCGATCGCGGCGGCGGGTCAAACCTTGATGGAGGCCATGCCTGAAGCCGGTCTAACCGGTCTCATCAACAATGCCGGGATATCCGTTGCGGGCCCGCTGGAGCTCTTGCCACTCGCGGACGTGCGAACGCAATTTGAGGTCAATGTGATCGGGGCGCTTGCCGTGACTCAGACCTTGCTGCCGTTGCTGCGTCGGGCGAAGGGGCGTATCGTCAATATCAGTTCGATTGCCGGGTTGGCTGCCACCCCGTTTCTTGGCGCCTATTGCGGGTCGAAGTTTGCACTCGAGGCGATGAGTGATGCCTTACGGCTGGAATTGGCCCCATGGGGAATTGCCGTGTCATTGATTGAGCCCGGTGCAATTCAATCGCAGATATGGCAGCGGGCCACGATGTCGGCGACACGCACGCTCGGCGGAGTCGCACCGGATTCACTCGCGCTCTATGCGTACCCGTTGGCTCGCATGCAGGAGGTGATGGCTGCGGCCGCTGCGCGTGCAATTCCAGCTGAGGCGGTGGCTCTCGCGGTGGCTCGTGCCTTGACGGCCTCACATCCTCGAGCGCGTTATTTGGTCGGCAAGGATGCGCGGTTCAGAGCTGTGATGAAGTGGCTCCTGCCGGATCATGTCCAGGATCGTGTCCTGGCTTGGTTTCTAAAACTTCCGGACCGTGCGTAACCAGTGCCTCATACCGGATCTATGGTGGTGTGAGAAGAGAGGAATGAAGAATGCCTGAAGGGGGATTGGTTCGGTCGGCCGGCGGAGTGGTGTTGCGGCAACAGGATGTCTTGTTGATCCGGGTCTCCGATATTAAAGGTCGCCCGGTCTGGTCGTTTCCTAAGGGACGGCTCGATGCCGGTGAAACACCGGCGCAGGCCGCGTTGCGGGAAGTGATGGAGGAAACGGGTTGGTATTGCCGCATTGACGCGGATCTCTCGACGACCGAGTATTGGTTTCAACGGGAAGGACGGCGGTTTCGTAAGACGGTCGTCTGGTTCAAGATGTCGCCGCTTGAACTGAGCGGCGTTCCTGATGGAGAAGTGGAGGAAGTGCAGTGGGTCGACCTCGACGAGGCACCCAGGCGACTGACCTATCCATCCGACGTGGCGTTATTGTCGCAAGCGCTCACACACGATCGCTCCTCCCGATAGCAACGATGCCGGTGTGCCGGCGCGATCTGAGATTTCGTCCGCCACATTCGACAGCGCATTCACGCTCTAGGCGATGAGCCTGTCTTGACAAGCCAGGGCCCCTTTACTAGACTCGCCCTGAGTGACTCTGCGCCTCGCTATGCAAGGCAGTGTTCCGCAGGTACGCGCCTTACCTCACGATCCGGCATCTCCAGACGCACGTCAATCAGTGGCGCGTTGCTCACGTCATCCCCCATCGTTCACCCGAGGGCCCGCCTGTGTATAGTCTGGCTCGCTTTTCTCTGTTGGAAATGACCGAATGCTCGGCCGTGCTGCGGCAGCTGGGCGAGCAGTCGAATTCGCTGCAGGAGGCGGCCTCCCGTGCGGTTGATTATCTGTTCAACATCCTCGGCGACGAAGACACACAAGAGCGCGATTGCATCCTGGTCCGTTGCTTTAAAACCATTTCTTATAGCCGGCTGGATTCGGTCACCCAGCAGTTGGCCCGGGAGAAACTGGGAGGAATCCCACCGTTTCCGGACCTGAAGTGCTTCACCCTCGTCGCATCGGCGGGCGCGGAGCCGGATTGGAACCAGGTTGAACGCTCGCACCGGTATCGCGTGATTCCGATGGTCAGCGCCGATTTCGTCAAGCAGTTCCCCATGTTTTCACAGCTACTGCATCAGTTCGGCGTGTCCACGGTGTTCGACGTGGCGCCACAAGGCGAGTGGCTGGTCGATTTGGAAGAGAAGACCTACAACGTGTTTTATGTGCCGGACGCGGCGGGAAGTCCCTACGTACCAGTACAGGAAGGGTTTGTCGGGAAGTACGGAGTCAAGTCGGTCCTTTGTTTCGGCGGGATGTTGCCGTCGCGTGATCTCTTCGCCGTCATTCTGTTCTCGAAAACACCGGTCCCGCGTGAGACCGCGTCGCTTTGCAAATCCCTGGCACTTAGCCTCAAGACGTCGCTGCTGGCCTTTGATGAGGCGTCTCCCCGGGACTCTTCCGTGCAGAGCCGCCCGGTGTCCACGCCGGCCACCGCAAGTATGACGGATCACGGGGCGGGCCTCAGGCATCAGTCACGCTTGGCCGTGGCCGAACAATTGTTGCGGGTGTATGAGGATGCCGTCAGGACGCAATCGGCCGGCATCGCGCAAGCTGAGCGGGCGCTTCGGGAACGGGCCGAGGCGCTGGCGCGCTCCGAACAGGCCTTGAATGAGCAAACTAGAATCGTCAATTCGGTGTTGCGCAGCATGGGAGACGGGGTCGTGGTGACCGATGCCATGGGGCAGTTGCTGGTTGCCAACCCGGCGGTTGAGAGTATTCTCGGTTTCTCTCCCGGCCACATTCCTCCGATCGAGTGGGCTGAACGGTATGAGTTTTTTCACGCGGACACGGCCACGCCGTTTCAGCGCGAGGAGTGGCCATTGACGCGTGCCCTACGTGGGGAGAAGGTGGATTGGCTGGAAGTCTACCTGCGGGCTTCGCAGGGGGTTCCCGGCCGCTGGGTCAGTATCAACGCCAGACCCATCAGAGATGATGCGGGCGCACTTTCCGGGAGCGTGGTGGTATTTCATGACATCACCTGGCTCAAGAGGGCGCAGGATGCCCTGTTTGAATCGGAATATCGATTCCGCAGTCTGGTAGAAGGGGCGCGGGATATCATCTTCACGCTGTCCGCTGATACCACGATGACCTCGTTGAATCCCGCTTTTGAGACGGTCACCAACTGGTCCCGTTCGCAATGGATCGGCGAGCCGCTCGTCTCCCTGCTGCATCCCGATGATGCAGGGTTCTGCCAGGATGTGCTGCAAGCGATTCTGGAGCGCGGCACGCCGCTCACGTGTTCGATGCAAATCAGCATGAAACAGGGCGGATATGTGACGGGAGAATTCGTGGGGACGCCGCAGATGCGCCAGGGGCGCGTGGTCGGCGTGTTGGGCATCATTCGCGATGTGACTGAACGCCGCCGGATTGAGGACGCCCTTCGGGTCAGCGAAGAACGTCTGCGGTCTATCGTGCAGTCGACGAAGGATGCAATTGTGCTCGTCAATGCCTTGATGAAGGTGGCGTTCTGGAATAAAGGTGCTGAAGCCACATTCGGATATTCGGCGGAAGAAATCATCGGACAACCGGTCACCATGATCATTCCGGAGCGATACCATGAGGAACTGGAGCGTAATGCCCAGCGGGTCCGTGTGCTCGAACGCGTGCAGTTGACGAGCAAAACGTTGGAACTCGTCGGCCGCCGAAAGGAAGGGACTGAATTTCCGCTGGAGCTGAGCTTGACGGCCTGGAAAGGAAGATCCGATCTCTTCTTTACCATCATCATGCGGGACATCAGCGAGCGGCGGTCGGCGGAAGAGCAATTGGACCGCCTGCATTACCACAATCAAGTCGTGCTGAATTCGGCAGGCGAGGGAATCTACGGCGTAGATCGCGACGGGCGATTGACCTTCGTCAATCCGGCAGCGGCAAAAATGTTCGGGTGGGATGCGGAGCTTATGATCGGTCAGTCCCTGCATGCGCTCGTCGTCCCCCCTGATCTCCGCGGGCAACCCTTAGAGAGCCTGCACTGTCCGATTGTGGAGACAATCTCTGCGGGAGAAATTCGTGAACAGGTGGATAGTGCCTTCTGGCGGAAGGACGGGACGAGCTTTCCGGTTGAATATGTGAGCACGCCCATCTGCGAGCGAGGGGAGATTGTCGGAGCGGTCGTGGTATTCAAAGACACGACGGACCGAAAACGGGCTGAGGCGCAGTTGCAGGACTCCTTGCGCCGCCTGAGGAAACTCTCCGGGCGGATGGAGGGAATTCGTGAAGAAGAGCGCGGACGGATAGCCCGTGAATTGCACGACGAACTGGGCGTCGGTTTGACCTGCCTGAAAATCGACTTGTCCCGTTTGGGTGGCCTGTTGGGAGAGCGGCTGATTCCTCGCGACCGGGCCAAGGTCGAGGAGAAAATTCGCGGGATGAAGGAACAGGTCGACAGCACGATCACATCAGTGCAGCGGATCGTGGCGGAATTGCGTCCCGGAGTGTTGGACGATCTGGGGCTGGTGGCAGCGATCGAATGGCAATGCCGGGATTTTCAACGCCGCACCGGGATCGTGTGTCACTGTGCGGTCAGTCATGAGGATCTTCGGGTGGACCCTGAACAGGCTACTGCCGTGTTTCGCATCTGTCAGGAGGCGTTGACCAATGTGACGCGGCATGCTCAGGCGACCGAGGTACACGTGCGATTGGAAGACCAGGGCGTGGGATTATTGCTGCAAGTGCGCGACAATGGTCGTGGCATCCCTCAGGACCGGCTGGTCGATGCCAGATCGTTCGGGTTGTTGGGAATGCGGGAGCGCGCCGGGCTTCTCGGTGGGGATGTACAAATTGACACTCTTGAAGGCAACGGGACGGCCATTACGTTGCAATTGCCTCGATAAGGAAGGGGATACGGCATGATGGAGGGAACGATGCGAAATACAGCGACGGTGCGAATTCTTGTTGTCGATGATCATCCCTCATTTCGCCGCGGGGTCAAGGACATCCTTGAGGAAGGATTTGAAGGCGCCAGCATGGCCGAATGCGGAAATGCCCAGGAGATGCTGGACCATGTTCGCGAGCAGCCGTACGATCTGGTGGTCATGGATATCAGCATGCCGGGACGGAGCGGTCCTGAAGTGCTGAAAGAACTGAAGCAACTGGCGCCGACGTTGCCGGTCTTGATCTTGAGCATGCACCCCGAGGACCAGTATGCCATCCGTATGTTTAAGGCCGGGGCGGCGGGGTATCTGACCAAGGCCAGTGCGCCGGAAGAATTGGTCCATGCGGCGAAGAAAGTCATGGCGGGCGGGCAATACGTCAGCGCGTCAGTGGGTGAAGCTCTTGCGCTGACGGTTCGAACCGGGGTGGACAAGTTGCCGCATGAGCGGTTGTCGGACCGGGAATACGAGGTGCTGTGCCTGATTGCGTCAGGGCAGACCGTCAGTGATATTGCCGAGAGCATTCATCTCAGCGTCACGACCATCAGCACCTATCGCGCGAGGATCTTAGACAAGATGAATTTGAAGAATAATGCCGAGTTGACCCGCTACGCTCTGCAACATGGTCTGGTCGTGTAACGGCATCAAGATGACAGCCTGCACTGTGTCGCTCGAACAATGACATTTCGACACTGTCTATTTGTGACACAGGAATCGCGCCCCTATCGATAGCTTCATCGACCCTCCGGGCCTATGCTCTCTCCCATGAAGAGGCCCTGGATATCTGGTACCACGACACTTATCGCGCTGTTTGATGTGACGCAAGGAAACCTGGCGGCCGAGCGGTCATGCGTGGACCGTCGCACGGGTTTCTACCGTCAAGGCTGGTCCGATCTCCTGATTCGGCTGAGTCCGCTAGAGGCGGCGATGTTGCAGGACTTCAGCTGGTGGGGACCGCAAATGAAGCATCGATTAGTTCAACTGACCGGCGTTCACACCACCACCACCTAACCGATCGAGACGTGGGGGGACTCATGGTAAAACCGACGGACAGGAAAGCTCAGCGGTCTGCCAAGCGGCCGACGGTCGCGGTGGTCTACGAAGATGTCACAAGCGGCTACAAATGTGCCGATTGGTTTGCCCTGCATGGCTACCAGGCCACCATGACGTCGTCTGAGCATCAGTTGGAGCGTGATCTGAAAGAACTTCGCCCGGACGTGATTGTGGTCGGGTTGTCCTCATACCCCACGCCCCTTCACACCACCGTTCCCCGTCTCAGGCAAACCTGTCCGCAAGTGCCGATTATCGCGATGATGAACCCATCGACCGATAGCGTCGACGCGTCTTCTCCCGCGTTGGCCAAAGCATTCGGTGCCGATGTGTTCATGTGCGACTCGCTCGATCCCCCGCCGCCGCTTTCGTAGCGGCCGTCAAGCCAGGCTAGAGCAGATTCCTCATATCGCAGACAGGGCGTCGATGGTCCGTAGAACCGGCGCCCTTGGTCTCACCAGCCGAAAGGAGCCCAATCGTGGCCAAGCCCAACGTATTTTTTGTGGAGCCCAATGAATCGATCATTTCCGCAGTGCGAACCTCGATCCAAGACGAGTTCGACATGTCTGCGTCAACGTGGAATGCGGAGACGATTGCGCAGATCCATGAACAGGCACCGCTGGTCATCCTTCTCGATCTCGATTCACCCGCGAGCGAGACAGGCGAAGAAGGCGTGAGAGTATTGCAGCAACTGCGGCAGACGGGGTTTGCCGGCAAAATCATTGCCTACACGGAACGACCGGAACGTAGCCTGGCTGTCCGGGCCATTCAGTATGGTGCCTGTGATGTTCTGTTTAAGCCGCTCGATCCGATGCTGCTGAAACAGATTCTACGGCGTGTTGCGCGTATTGCTGACCTGGAGCAGGAGGCGCGAGGAGTGACAGCGGGCGGCGGTCCCGAAGAGTTCAGCGGGATGCTCGGCATGAGTCCCAGTATTCACCGCATCTTTGACGCGATCCGCAAGGTTTCAACGAACGATGCGCCGATCCTCATCACCGGCGAGAGCGGAACGGGCAAGGAGTTGACCGCGCGCGCGATTCATGAGCGGGGGCTGCGGAGGCAGGGCCCGTTCGTGCCGATCAATTGCGGGGCGATTCCGGAGAGTCTTCTTGAATCAGAGTTGTTCGGGTATGAGCGGGGGGCATTTACGGGCGCCGTCGGCCAGAAAAAGGGAAAGGTGGAGTTTGCGCAGGGGGGGACATTGTTTCTCGATGAGGTCGGCGAACTTCCCGGAGCCCTGCAGGTCAAGCTCTTGCGGTTCCTT
>WBZQ01000472.1_pt1 | contig 24105 bp, 18 predicted proteins | sample 5204251 | NCBI WGS metagenome assembly WBZQ01 (sample SAMN12412402, study PRJNA552823) | activated sludge metagenome | isolation source: activated sludge from nitrification reactor of wastewater treatment plant... | place: USA: Virginia | collected 2017-09
GAGCCGTCCTCGATGAGACTGACACGGTTGAGGCGTGAGTGGTCGCTGGGGACCTGTGCCCGTACTGAGTCGAGAAAACGCCGGTTGATCTCGCAGATGATGTCGGCTAGGCGCGCCCGGCTGGAGAAAGTTCGAACCAACCGGCCCCTATAGATACCGAAAATTTATTTAAAACGCTAGAGGAATGGAATCACCACCTTAAGGCCCATGCTTCCCTTTCCCAGACACCCTTCCCATGAGCGGTATAAAGGACTTACAGGCGGGTCCGCCGCTGTCCGGGGTGTTTCATATGGGGTCAAGACCAGGCCAATCACAGCCCAAATCCGAGAAACGCGCCCCTCCGCCCTTTTCCCTGCGCCTGACCTTCGAGGAGAGGGCAAGGCTGGAATCGGAAGCCGGGGATATGCCGCTAGGGGCCTATATCCGGTCCAGGCTGTTCGATCAGCCCACAGGCGACCGCCGTCCAAGACAAGTCAAGCGCCCCGTCAAGGACCATCAGGCTCTCGCCAACGTCCTTGGTGAACTCGGTAAAAGCCGGATGGCCAACAACCTTAACCAGCTGGCCAAAGCCGCGAACAGCGGTTCCCTCCTTCTCACCTCGGAAACTGAAAAATCGCTGCAGGAAGCCTGCGCGGGGGTTCAATGGCTGCGGACGACGCTCATGCAAGCGCTCGGATTGCAGCCATGATCCTGAAGGGCAACCAACGGGGCGGTGGAAAGCAGCTTGCGGCCCATCTGTTGAAGGTGGAGGACAATGAGCACGTCCACATCCACGAACTGCGCGGCTTCATGTCTGACAATCTGCATTCCGCCTTGCATGAAGCCTATGCTGTCAGCCGTGGCACCCGCGCCAAACAATTCCTGTTCTCTTTAAGCCTTAATCCGCCGCCAAACGAGAAAGTCTCGGTCGATGTATTTGAGGCGGCGATCAAAACCATCGAACAAAAACTCGGTCTTGATAACCAGCCTCGGGCCATCGTCTTTCATGAAAAGGAAGGGCGACGACACGCACATGTCGTGTGGTCCCGGATCGATTGCGAGCAGATGAAGGCCATTAATCTCCCCTTCTACAAAACAAAGCTGCGGGATATTTCGCGCGAACTGTACTACGAACATGACTGGAAGATGCCGCAAGGGCTGCTGGATGGAAATAACCGGGACCCGTTGAATTATTCCTTACGTGAGTGGCAACAAGCGAAACGCCAGGGTGAAGACCCGAAAGCCCTTCAGAGGATGTTTCAAAACTGCTGGGCCGTATCAGATAACCGGCCTTCGTTTGAACAGGCCTTGCAGCGCTACGGCCTGTACCTGACCAAAGGAGATCGGCGAGGTTATGTGGCCATCGATTATCGTGGAGAAGTGTACTCCTTGTCCCGTTGGCTGAAAGTCAAAACCAAAGCTCTGAAGGAGCGCTTAGGTCCTGCGGAGAATCTTCCCGGCACCCAGGAGGTCAAAGCCAGGATTGCCGAGCGCATGACCGACAGGCTGAAGAATTATATCCATGAAGCTCACGCCCAGCTTAAACAACAGGTCCAACCCTTCATTCAAAAGAAACGCAGCCTGCAGCATCAGCATCAAAACGAGCGCAGCCAGTTACAGCAGAAGCAGGAAAAACGCTGGCAACAGGAAGTGTTTGAACGTTCGCAAAGGCTGCCTAAAGGCTTCAAGGGGATTTGGTTTCGGATCACCGGCAAGTATTCCAAACTCCGGGCACTGAACGAACGCGAAACCGAAACATGCCGAATTCGAGACCGAGGCGAAATGCAGTCGCTTATAGACCAGCAGCTTACCCATCGTCAGAGGTTGCAACAGCAAATCCAGCCGGTCATTGAGGATCATAAACAGGAAGTTCAGGACCTTAGGAAAGAGATCGCCAAATACATTGAGATGGGCGGAACACTTCCCAAAGCGCCTGAGGAAGCTTCTTCGCCACGTCAAAAGCATCGCAACATAGATTACACACCGGAACTCTAGCGTGCACCTTCTACTGCCCCACGTTGATGCGAGTAGCCTCAGTGCTGTTCGCCTTGCCTAATTCAAACCTTCCTCTTCGTTCCCCATCTCCTCTCGTTTCTTATCGACCACTGACTATCCAGACCTTTCGCCTGTGATGATCTGCGTCCGGGCCAGAAAGGCTCCGATGGTCGGGGCCTCCAACAAACGGAGGAAACGATGAAACTCATCACACGTTTTGAACTGGCATCACGCAGCACAAATGAGCTGCACTCGCTTTACCGCGAGACCTTCAACGCACTTTGCCGTTGCAGGCCGCACAGTGCCGAGCAGCGTACCTGTCTTGCATCGCTTAAGAATCTCGAAGACGAGATTAAGTCGCGGATGGCGTGATTGGCTGGCGCAGCTGCTTCTCGGCGGCTGCGCCGCCTGGCGTTCCTCTTATTCCCCGGTCTTGTCGGTTTCAGCGTCACAGACTACCAGTACGGTTTCAACGGCGTAAGCCAGCCGCGGGCGTAGTGCTCGGTCTTCTGGAGACTAACCCGTTCGCCGATATTGTTGCCTATAGGGGAAGCTCCTGCCGCTCCATTGTGGCCGAAACCTTGATAAGCGTACGAGAATGGCAGCTAGATTTATCCAACTTTTGGCGGTAATCTGCCCAAAAACGGAATGTCATTATTCTTTAAATTGCCCGGCTCGAAACAATAACACGGAGCTCGGTCCAAGAGCTCGATTTTCTTGGACGCGAGTTTTCCGTTTTTACACTACCTCGAACAAGCGGACGTTTGAATGTTTTCGGAAATTAGAAACTAGTCTGGAGGATAGAAAGTGCCAGCCACCTTCGCTTTTGATATAAACGAACCTTGGGAAGAGAATCTTCACCGCCTTAAGACTCAACTTCAGGAACAAGATAGTGAATGCGCTGAACTTTTATTTCAGTCTCTCGATACATTGCTATCAGATAGCACAAATGCCAGACGGGACTTTAACCAACTCATACTAACCGCCCTTGATGCTCTGGCAGAATTAGAAATCCAAGGTTCTGAAACATGACGAGGTATTTCCTCTCACGACTGGACATTGAAGGTTTCCGCGGAATCAATAATGAAGGCGATCCACTATCAATAAGATTCAAACCTGAATGCGTTAATTCGGTATATGCACAAAATGGTGTCGGCAAGACCTCGATCCATGAAGCAATCTGCTATGCAATATTTGGCGGTCTGCCGAAACTTGATGCCTTGCAACGTCAAGAACAGCCGGAAACCTACTATATAAATCGATTCCATTCCCAAGAGATCGGCACGATTACTCTCGAATTTTCCAGTGATGATGCTACCCCAGCCGTTGAGATTACCGTTACGCGCAATAACACTGGACAACGCATCGTATCCAGCCGTACGGGGCACGCCAATCCCTCGGAATTTTTGAATAGTCTGGCCGCCGACTTTACGCTTATAGATTATTCGACATTTTCAGACTTTATCAATGCGAAGCCCCTTGAACGTGGCAGGGCATTCTCTTCTCTTATTGGTCTTACTCGTTTTGCAAGTATTCGACAGGCACTGGAGCGGGCAAGCGATACAAGGTCACTAAATTCCGACCTGCAAATCACAGCACTCGGAACACAAATTCAAACAGCAGAACAACGTATTCGAAGAGTACGGTTAGCAGCATACCAAGCTTATGAAGAAGTAACAGGTACAGCCATTCAAGATCTGGATGACGAGCTGTTACGCATATCTGAAGTTACAGCCTCACTCGCTTCTGTATCTCCCCTTACGGATGCTTTCAAAGATAAGGACATATTAAGCCTTGATGTCGAGGTCGCGAGAGCAGCAATTGTTGATGCGGAGGGAGGAGCTAAGAGGGCTCAATATACTCAGACGCTTCAAGATATAGATGCCTTAGAAAAATGTGCCGTTACTAGCGAACACCAGTCTGAAACCGTGGTTTTGCTTGCTGCCGCTCGCAGTCGGGATACTGCCGTGAATGCAGTTGGTAATTCAGCATTAAGAGACTTGTATAAATCTGCAAAAGCAATTGTCGAAGCGGAGGAGTGGCCTAATCCGAATCTTTGTCCAGTTTGTGATGAGACTGGCCTCAAACCTTTGGCTCAGCATCTCCAGGCACGCCTAGAGACATATCGAGAAGCCAATGCCCTTAGCGACGCATTAAAAACCCAACTCCTATCTAGTGAGTGGCTTTTATCAGCGGAAACATTAGAGGCGTCGACTCAACTTGCATTGTCAGACGATATGAAGCATTGCCGGGAAATTCGAACCCTTGCAACTCAAAATAGCCTATCCGAAGGCAGGCTTCGTGAGGCGGTCGATGCCATCATCATTTCAGAGGGCAAAAGGATTTTAAGACTCGCTGAAATAAGGTCTCTTCAAGCCAGTTTACAATCACAACTCCCACCCTCACTCGTAATGCTCACACAAAAGCTAGAAGCGGGCATTCGTTTCCGTGATGCTATCAAAGAGTTTAGGACGGCTAAGAAAGAATTGGCGAAACTGTTGATACATCGTACTTGGCGTGAGCGTTGGCGTAGCTTTATCACAGGAGCGGCATCTGCTGTAGGAAACGCTGAAAGAGCACTGTCCGCACAGCGGATCGGACAAATTCAGACTGATTATCAGACTTATTTTACAGACCTGATGCGAGGCGGTGTTGACATGAAACCCCAACTCATTCGGGCTACGAATAGTGAGAATGTCGATCTAAGTCTTGCAAATTTTTACGGTGAAACGGGAGTTTCCGCTAGAGCAGTTCTTTCTGAAAGCTATCGTAATGCAGTGGCTGCCTCAATCTTTCTTGCGGCGGCCGCGGCCCAAAAAGGACCAGCACGTTTTGTTGTTCTCGACGATATATCTTCAAGCTTCGATGGAGGTCACCAATTTGCATTAATGGAATTGCTCCGAACAAAGTTGCAATACCCTGCCAATGGTGATGGCCTGCAATTCATCGTATTGAGCCATGACTCCCTTTTGGAAAAATACTTTGATCGAATTAATAGCGAGCCAGGTTGGCATCATCAAAAGCTTCAAGGGGCTGCACCTACCGGGAAAGTGTATGCAAATCAACAGGACGCTTTTCGATTGCGGACGCTAGCGCATGGCCACCTGTCTTCAGGACAGGTAGATGTCGGTGCACCTCTGGTGCGGCAGTATCTTGAGTTCCAGCTATCCCAGATCATTTCTAAGGTGAGAATACCAGTGCCGCCTGATTATGCCATTAAGAGTGATACCCGGACTGTAGGAAATGCCCTAGAGGCGATCAAGGAATCAATTGACCTTCATAAGCAAGCGAACGTTCTTGTTCTCGACTCACAGCAGCAGGCAGATTTCAGTAATCGGCACGTGCCCGCGATCATTGCAAATTATGTAACCCATTATGAAACCGGAGGGGGAACACCTATTACTGCCCGCGTTCTCCTTGGTGTGCTTCAATCCATTGATGATTTGGTCGAATGTTTTAAGTATACCGATACAGAGAACCAACCTCAGAGACGATGGTATCGCTCGCTTCGCAACCGATGAAGCCAAGTGTTTGATAGTAAGGTAGCCTACCGCTAGAGCGGCAAAGCAAGGAAGAGCAAATGGTTAACGATGACTGGCGGGTAGAAACTCAGAACCGCTTAGCAAAAAGCCGTATCTTTTCGGTGTTTAAAAGAAAATGCGAGGGCGATCCCGCTGGAGCTCAAGCGCTAGCGCTCATTGATGATGCAACCTTCTATGCATTCCAAAGAACAAAAACAATCCTGAAACATATGGGGGAGTTCACACTTCACGATGGTGATCATTTGTTCCGTGTTCTGGTTTTAATGGAACGACTGCTAACGCCAGACCAAATTCAAGAATTATCTGTTCCTGAACTTATGCTTCTCATTCTAAGTGCTTTCTTTCACGATATTGGAATGGCTCCAGATGAAGTGGATGTTCAGGCATGGAAAAAGTATTTTGATACAGACCCGGCCATCTCAGGTGACCACGAAACAAAAGAATTTGAGCTGTTCCAGCGGTTTTGTGCAGGCCGACCGGATCAGCTAGATCGAATTAATTCTTACAATCTGCAAGGAAAAGTTAGCGCAGCAGAACTGGCAAAACAATATCTTGTCTGTGATTACATTAGAATTACTCACGCAGACCGAGCACGTGAAATAATAGAAAGAGATTGGGCTGGTAAAATTCGTTATCGAGATGCAGACCTCACTGTTGAGTTTGCCAGTATCTGCTTAAGCCATAATGAAGATGCGTCAAAAGTCCTTGAATTAGACAGGAATTATCTTTGCGGGCCAGACATATTCGCGTGCCTGCCGATGGTAGCAGCGATCCTAAGATTAGCTGATCTGCTCGACTTTGACGCCAAACGTACCCCATCTGTTCTGTTTTCTCATCTTTTTGTGAGGCATCCCATATCTGTTCAGGAGTGGAATAAACATAGGGCTGTTGAAGCTTGGGTTATCAGCCCCGACCTTGTCCAGTTTCACGCAAAGTGTTCCCACCCCGCAATTCAATCATCCATAAATGCATTTTGTGATGTCATCGATCGTGAACTAAGCACGTGTAACAACGTCTTTTCTTCGTTAAACGAACATAATAAGAGCTTAAATCGGAATTTAACGGTCAAGATACCGCTCAAAGTTGACCGGTCTAAGATTGAAACCAGGAAAAGGATCGATGGAAAGCCAGAATTTCTTTACCAAGAGACGCAATTCAATTTAAGCAAGAATCAAGTTATCGATTTACTAATGGGTACAAAATTATATGGCGATCCTGAGGTGGCGCTTCGCGAATTACTACAGAACTCAATTGATGCCTGTTTATTACGGGAGGCTATGGAACTGAGTTGGGGGAATATTTATGCCCCTGAAATCAAGATTAAATATTACTCGCATAATGCTGAAGATATTTTGGAGATCACGGATAACGGGATCGGGATGGATCAGCACATTATCGATTCCTACTACTCGAAAATTGGTTCATCATTTTATAAATCATCTGAATTCTATGATCTTAAATCTCAATCCAACGCAAAGTTTACACCAACATCCAGATTTGGGATTGGCATCTTGTCATGCTTCATGGTTGCTGACACGCTGGTGGTTGATACCCGAAAGGTTTATGGGCCACATGAATCAAGCCAGGCGCTAAATCTTACAATAGAAGGACAGGAAAGTATTTTTTGGATACGGCCAGGCCAAAGGAAAACTCCAGGAACCACGACAACACTTTTTTTAAGAGCACAACAAAATCCGTGGGAGCAAATGGATGAAGATCAATTCATACAGTCCGTAGAAAATGTTGTCCCAAACCCACCATTCAAGATATTCATTGAAAGCAAGTCTCATCAGAAAGTTAGAGATCAGAATAGCTTTAAGGAATTGAAGGCAGCGTCGTTAAAGGATTATTCATGGGAAAAGCATAAGAATATTCGGGAATTCAACATAGAGTTGGATAATCCTAATGCCGGGTTTATTGGCACTGCGATTGTTGCCATTTTAGAAAGCCGTGGGTTGCCTACCGGTCAAATTTCCATTAAAACGAAGTCCGTGAGGATTGATGATGACAATTACGACCTTGAGAAATCAATTAGACTCTATGGCAAGGAAATTAGTTTAAACACAACATCTATCACAATAGACGAAGATGGAGGGATCGACTCATCTGACTCCTCCACCCGCCTTGCACGTTCTAAATCTCGAATTTCACTACACGGCATTGAAATACCTTCTAGCTTATTCCCCGACTCATGGTCGATGCAAAAAAACCAAGTAAGACTAGAATGGCCTTTCCCCATCCTCTTGGTTGTCGATATCTGTGGCACAATGGATTTGGATTTAAATTCCTCAAGAACTCAAATAATAATGAGCGAAAAGTGGTTAAAATTTGAATCGTCGCTTGCCAAAGAAATTCTCTCAGTAATTTCCCGTTCTGTTAAAAGGACATACTGGGAGAAATTAAAAAGTATCCTGTTAGAGAAATCAGAAAATGAAGTATTTTTGGACAGTTTAAGAAAGGTCGAACTTTAAATACCGTATGTTTTAAAAAGATTGGCTGCTTTGAGCTATTGAAGGTTGGCTGCCTGTCTCCAAGGCGGTCATTAATGCTTGAATCGTCAAAGGTGCGTTTCCTTCGGACCGATTATTTACGATCACATACGCTCGACGCTTATCCTCCATAGCCTTCTTCACGAGATCTATCGTGTCACGCCGCATTTCTGGAAGCTCGCCTACTATTTTGTTATAGGGCTCAGCCCGTTTCTTTGCGGCCTCGTAAGAGATTTTGAGCGGCGTCAAAAGGCGCAGCACGGTGAACGGCGCGGTGAATGACGCCATGCGTTGGTGCTGTTCATTCAACGGCGGCATGTAGGACCAGTGATTGTAGACATGCGCTACACCATGCCGCTCTAACACCTGTCGATACTCAGCACCGATAAGACCTGCGTTTCGGATTTCGACCGCGTACATGAAGTCGTTCGGCAGTTGACTGAAGAATTTATCAAGTCGCGAACAGAACTCCTCGCTCGACATGCCGTGGCGTTGGAACTCGAAGAGAAAAGGCCCTGTGTGGGGTCCGAACTTCGCTTCACGGTATGGTGCCAGCACCAGGTCATTAAAGAGCTTCGCGTCCAGGAAGTGCGGATTGGGCTGTCCGGCCTTGGACCCGTAACGTGGTTGCATCGCATAGCTCGGAATGGTGATCTCTTCCCAAACCTTAAAACACATCTCAAAATCTTCGGGAATCTGGTTGAGGTAGTTCCGAAGTTGGTTCGCGGTTGGAGGCCGATAGAAGGTAGAGTCGTTGCCGACCGTGCGAAAGCATGGCTCGCCGTTATGGAGATACTGGCAATACTCCCCTAAACATTCACGTGCGAATCTCGTCTTGGCGTATTGCTTGAGGTACACCTGGCCCTGCCAGCCTTCATAGGTCCAGGTACTGGTTCCAAATCTGACGAGTGGTGAGAGCGGCATGAAAAGGAGTGTAGCGGCTACGCGTTCAGTTCCTCAAGAGCCTCACTCGGTGCCTGGATTTCGGTCGTATTCAAGAGCCGAAGAGTTCTCACGGTGAGCGTGACCGTCGAAAACTGCTCCTCCACGAGGCCGGTAATCATATAGGCCTGATTCGTAGCCAGGAGATGGCAGTATTGACGATAGGTCTGGGGAAATACTGTCGCGTCATACGTGGCGGTCTGATCCTCTAGCGTCATAAACTCCATCGGATCACCTTTCTTCGTGGAGACGATCTTCTCGGTAAGAAGCCAGCCGATGAGTGTCACCTCTTTTCCAATATGCATGGCCAGGTCTTTCGCTAATATGTGGCGAACGTCTTTGTATGCCTCATGGAACACGTCGAGTGGATGACACCGCAACGGAAATCCAAACAGCGCCAGCTCATGAGCCAGGGATTTCTGAAACGAATACGCCTCTGGTATGGGCACATAGCTCGGCGGCGGCGAGGCCTGTGACGCCAGGAGTCGCCAAAGCATGGCCGGTCTGGTGAGTTCTCCGGCAATGGAATCCAAACACCCTGCTTTAATGAGTAGCTTAGATTGTGCCAAGTCTGGCGTTACCCGCGTTAGGAAATCCGAGAGCGACTTGTAAGGCCCCTTGGCTTTCCGTTCGGCAATGAGCTGTTTCACCATGTCTTCCTGAAGTCCTTTAATCTGCATGAAGCCGACACGAACGGTTTTTTCCGATCCGCTGTATGCCCAGACACTCGCGTTAATGTCTGGAGGGAGAATTGTCAATCCCATCCGTCTCCCCTCAGAAAGGTAGGCAAAGGCGGAATAGTATCCGCCCTGATTGCTGACGACGGCAGCGATGAACTCGGCGGGATAGTGCGCGTGAAGATAGGCGGACTTGAATGAGACTTGCGCATAGCTCGCCGAATGCGGCTTACAGAAGCTATAGCCCGCGAAGCTCATGATCATCGCCCAAATTTCATCGATGACAGGGAGTTCCACGCCACGGGCTAGTGCCCCTCCGCAGAACTGGCGGCAATAGTCGCGGAGCTGACGTGCCTTATGTTTCTTGCTCAAGACCTTTCTGAGCTGATCGCCGTCTTCGACAGAAAATCCTCCCAGCGCCACGGCAACTTTCATCACGTCCTCCTGATAGACCATGATCCCGTGCGTTTCTGCCAGCACCTCATCAAGCAGAGGATGCGGTGAGGTGTAACGGTGTCCATGCGCCCTCCGCACGAATTCATCCACGAAGGTATTGGCGGCGGGGCGAATGAGTGAGGAAACGACCACGAGGTATTCAAACACATCCGCCGCCGCTCGCCTGTCCGGCGGCATGCCCGCCCAGAGCTTTTTGAGCAGCAGTCTTGTGGCGGGTGATTCCACATAGAAACAGCCCATCGTCTCCCCTTGCCGGATCAGCTCGTTGGTGTTCGGATCGCTGAGCGGGTCCCACGTGGCATAGTCGATTGCCCGTCCCGTGTTCTGCTTGATCGCCGCCAGCGCATCGCGTATGACCGCCAGCGACCGGTTTCCCAGGAGGTCTATCTTCACCAGCCCCGCGTCCTCGGTCTGGTCCTTCTCCCACTGGATCACCGGCAGGCCAGAGGCCGATATTTCCACCGGCACGTAGCGCCGGATTTCACCGGGCACTAGCACCACGCCGCCCGGATGAAGCCCGAGGTTGCGGAAATGCCCTTCAAGTTGCGCAGACCAGTAAAGAATGTCCGGCCATGGAGACCTGAGCTGCAAGGCTGAACAGACTTCTCGCGCCCAGCTCTTAACGTTGATGTCCGAGTGAACTTCAACGAAGTCGGCTCGCCGATGAAGGAGGTTCAGGGTGTTCTTAATTTCACCGGCAGGGAGCCCGTGCACTTTCGCGATCTCGCGGAGCGCCGCCCGTGGGGCGAGCGTGTTCTGATTGGCCACCATGGCAGCCTGTTGATGCCCATAGTGTTTGAAGACCCATTCTAGAATGGCCGGACGTTCATCCCAGGGAAAATCAATATCGATGTCCGGTGGATCGTGCCTACCAGGATTAAGGAACCGTTCAAACATCAGATGATGCTTGATCGGATCGACATGAGTGATGCCGAGGCAGTACGAGACAATCGACGCAGCGGCAGAGCCACGCCCACAGGTTCGTGGCGCTTGCCGGACGATTTCATCGACGACGAGAAAATAGTCGGCATACCCTTTCTCACAGATGACCGTAAGTTCCTTTTCAATTCGCTCGGTCACGGCAGCAGACAGCGTGCCATAGCGCCAATGGGCTCCTTCATAGGTCTTGCTGCGCAATGTCTCGAAGGCGGCGCGTGAGGACAGTTGCCGGAAAGAAGGAAAGATCGTCTGCTTGAAGTCCCAGTCGGTATGGCAGGATTCAGCAATCCTTTGGGTATTGAGCAAGGCTTCCGGGACATGAGGACACGCACGAGCAAGCTGTGTTTCCGGCATGAGCCACTGTGACGGAGCACAGCACTGGTCCACCTTCAAACGGGACAGCGTGGTGTTTTCGGCGATGGCCCGCAACAGTCTGTGCGCCTGATAATCAGACGGCATCAGGAAATGTGCTCGCGTGGTGGCAACCGGTGAAAGCTGGTGAGCCCGGCTGAATGCGACAGCTTCGGCAAGCGAAGGGCCTGGCGTGAGTTCGACATAGAGGTCGTCTTTCGACTCTTTCTGCCATTGCCTCAGGGCGCATTCAGTGTCAGACAGGATGACAAGCCCCGCGCGATGCTGCGCAACGGTCTTGATGAAGTCGAACGACTCGTCACAATGCCGAGCGGAAAGAATCCGGCAGAGATTGGCATAACCGGACAGTGTTTTTGCTAATAGGACAGCCCGGTGTGGACCATGGACTAGCTCGGCCCCGAGGATCGGCTTCAGCCCTGCTTCCCGAGCTAACCCAAGAAAATGAATGGCCCCATAGAGGCCATTCGTATCGGTCAGGGCGAGATACTGTGCGCCTTGCTTTCGCGTAGACTGACACAGCGCTTCCAAGGTCGGTATGCCCGACATTGGCGAATAAGATGAATGCGTATGCAAGTGAACGAAGGGCATCTAAGACCTGCCGTAGCGAATGGCCTGTTCGCCGAACCGTGCCTTGAGGGTATCCAGGGCGACCGCGAGTCTCTGGGCTCGCTCCCGCTTCCTGTGATCCGGTGTCCGCTCTTCAAACAACAATCTTTGCTCGGCGTAGGCTGTCAGACCAGTCATGCTGAGCATGAGCGCTCTTAGCCGGATGCGACGACGCATACATTTGTGAAAGAGCGACACGACGATTGCCGAGAGATCACATTCCCAACACGTCTCGGGCTGAATCCGCTCATGCTTGGTGACTTCGATTTGATCGCTGTATCGAATGCTGAGCGTGAGGCGTCCACACACACGGCGCTGAGTGCGTAAGTTCCGGCAAAGCCGCTGCAACGCATCGAGGCTTCGACCAATCAGCACCGGATCATCAATCTCATCCGGCTCGAAGAGCACCGTCTCTTCCAACGTTGGCTGAACCGTCGGCGGCAGTACCGGTACAGTGTCGATCCCCTGCGCCCATCGGGAGAGCGATCCAGCATAATCCCCGAATGCCACTTCCAGCGCATCGAGCGGGCTTCCTGCCACGTCGCCCAGCGTGCAGAGATTGAAATCATCAAGAAGGTGGATAACCTTCCGCATGCAGGGACGCTTAAGGCCCGGCAGCGTGCCGACCGGAAGCGGTGACATGAAGACATCCTCGGAGCCCGGCCTGACATCGTAGAGTTCGGAAGGCTCAATCAGAGTGGCGGCTATCTGGGCAACGAGTTTGTTGCTTCCGACTCCTGCCACTCCGTCCAGGTGATATTGTTCAAGCACTTCTTGTTGCACCTTGGCCGCGACATCTTGGGCTGGTCCAAAAAGTTTCCCTGTTCCGGTTACATCCATGAGAAAGGAGCCTGGCTGGGGCAGTTCCCACACAGGGGCATAGCGAGCGACGACCCGCAGAAGTTTTTCATCAGCAGTCCGTACCCGAGCCGGGTTCGGGGCCAGTATCTGGAGCGATGGACAGACGCGCCGGGCATGCTCCACGGACATGCCGACGGCAAGGCCAGCCTGGGCGGCTTCAGAAGACACTTCACGAATAAGGGCACGCGCAGAATTTAATGGAGCAATGGCAACAGGCCGGGTTCTAAGGTGGCGGTCATGGAGTTGCACAAGAGCGACTTCAACGGAAGGAATGGCAAAACAGACAATCTGGCGGTCCATGAGACTGACTCACTCTCGTCTCACTTCCGAAGGTGACGGATGACCCCGACGACGATCCCTTCGATATGGAAGGCGTCCGTGGGCTGGACAATAATCGGCTGCATGGTCTCGTTGGCCGGATGGAGTTCCACGGTTCCGGCTTTCCGATGGTAGGTCTTGATTGTCGCCTCGCCGTTCACCAGGGCAATGACGGTTTGCCCGTTCCGGGCGGTTGCCTGCTTCTGCACTACTACGACATCCCCCGGCAGAATGCCTTCGTCTCGCATGGAATTTCCATTCACTCTCAAGGCGAAGGTATCGCCCCGACCGATCATGCTCTTGGGAACCTCAACACGTTCGGTTTGCGGGAATGGTTCGATAGGCGCACCAGCGGCCACCACCCCAGACAACTCCACATGGACGGTCGCCAAGGTCTGCAGCGCCAGCTCGGCCATGCCCGGAATGCGGCGGCTTCCATCCTCGTAGCGAATGATGGAGCGGCGTGTCGTCCTCAGGGCGGCGGCGAGTTGTTCCTGGGTCAGCTTAAGACCCTGTCGGGTCTGTCGAAACTCTGTATGTCGCATGTGACCAATGGTCACATACCTATAAGAAACTGTCAAGGGACGGCTCGTAGAGAGCCGACCTTTGACGGATGTACGGCGGGGGGAGCGCCTGAGGGGGGTGAGGGTCAGGCCCTCTCCCCCCTCGGGTCGAGGGTTCCACGGGGGAGCGAAGTCCCCTTGATCATGGGGGTACAGGGGGCGCACGAAGGCTCCCCCATCCCGTGAGCGCCGGGGGCGTCACGGAGGAGGCAAGCCCACCGGGGTTGCCTGCCACCGCCGAAGCAGCAGCGTAGGCGGTTCACGGGTGAGCGGCCCAACTCACCCGACCGGCGCAGGAAGGCTCGATGCCTGAATGCGCCGGTATGCAGGGGGATGCAACGGGGGCGGCACGCTCCCCTTGCCAAGATTGTGTTGTAGTACAACACACATCTTGCGGTCATCCGTAACTATGCCTCCGAGGCCAGCTCTCCGGTATGTCACGGTTGACATCGGACGCCGCTCGCTCCGGACCGGCGAAGTCATCAGAGATGCATGGTGCTTCGCCCACGTTTTACTTGAGGGCAGGACAAGCCAGGGGATACCCGGTCAGGCCACCAGGAGCGTCCCGGCTGTAATCATCGCCTGAAGCTCTGTTTCCGTGGCTGTCGCCCCTGCTGCGATATTCGTCACAGCGGAAAGCTGCGCAATCTGCGTGAAACTGTTACCTCCACCATCGGCATCCACTGACACGAAGCTATGCGTGCCATTATCCGTGATGCGCACGAAATCCGAGATCGCATCGTTCAACGAATCATAGACATCCAGCAGATCAGAAATGTTCAGCGTGTCTACTTCCGCCGTGCTGAAGTCGGTGATGGTATCCGAACCTCCAAAGGCAGTGGAATTCTCGAACACGAATTCATCGGCTCCGGTATCACCGGTCATGATGTCTGTATCCGCGCCACCATAAAGGATGTCATCTCCGGCACCCCCGGTCAGATAATCGGCCCCGGCACCACCGATCAGCGTGTCATTGCCCCGGTTGCCATAGAGAGTGTCGTAACCGTCCATGCCGCTGATGGTATCGTTGTATTGCGATCCGTAGATCGCCTCGCCGTAGGACCCTCCTTCGAGCATCAACCCGCCAGTGAGGCTCCAGTTCGTCGTGTCATCGAACAAGACGTTCTCGACATAGAGACCGATGTCGGTCTCGAAAGATGTCCCCGATGCCCCGGTGGTCGCTGCCAGGATGACGGTCTCGTCAGCCGCATCGGCCTTATTCGCAATATGCAGATGGCCGCTGCTGTCCGTCCACATCCGCACATCGCTCGTGGCGTACCCGGCAAGCCGGATCGTGTCCGTGCCTTCATCCGTGGATTCATACACGTAATCAAAACCATCCCCTGCAGCGAAGACATAGGTATCGTTGCCTGTACCACCGTAAAGAGAATCGACCCCGGCACCGCCGATCAAAATATCATCATCCTGCTCACCATAAAGAGTATCGTACCCGTCCTGAGAAATGAGCGTGTCATTCCCCGCATCACCATAAAAAGTATCACCATACTCCGAGCCTAGAATAAGATTGTCATCGCTCGTGCCACCGATGGCTCCGCTTCCGGTTAGCACGTTCAAATACGCCTCGATAGTTCCGCCAAACGGCAGAATGGCTTGAAGGTCGGTGTGGTTCTGTGATGTAAGGTTGTCGATCCCAACTACGTCGTTTATCATTTCAGCGAGGAATCGCGCGGCGTTCACCTGCTCATCAAAAGCTTCAAACTGAATAATCCAGTCCTCAATCGCGTCGAAGTCGATTGCGGGTGAATCTCCAAACGTATCTGAAATCGGATCGTACACCGGGCTGCCTTCGAACCACTCGCTCGCATTCACCGTCTGATATGCCAGTCGTACGGCAAAGGCATGAAGCGCATTCGCCCACGATTCCATCAGTAAAACGGCTGCGGCGATGCCGGGGTCCGGGTTAGTGCCGAACTGGAGGTATTCTCGACCCATGAATGTTTCAAGGAATTCCAAGACCCGTGCGTCGATGTGAGCGCCACGGCTTGTCGGATTGACAGAATCTACCCCCGCCCAACGGTACAAAATGTCCACTAGGGCACCATCTTCTGCATTCAGAAGATCTGCTACGAGTTCGTCTGGCTCTAGCAGAGTGAAGTCCTCTACCATTTCAAGCAGCGTTTCATCCATGCTCATGGCAATGTGGAGATCGGGCAGATGGCCGTATCCGCGCAAGGTCGGCAAAAACAGTGTACGAACGTCTAGCGTATAATCACCCGCGTAGGTGGTATTCACTGCGTCGTAAGCAAAGAAGGCATCCACGCTCGTATAGGTATTGCCATTCATTACGAAGGTGCTTTCGTATTTGATCTCATTGCCAGCGATGGCATAGCTGACCGTGCTATACGAGGTCGATATGGAAGTGATCCCAAGGCTGGATAGTGTATGCAGTTCGCCAGATTGGCTGAAACCGTCAGCGTTGCTATCGACCCACACGAGCAAATCGCCGAAATCCGCGTCCGCCGATGTGATCGAGCCGCTGCTATTTGTATCGTATGCCGCGAGAGTTACATAACCATTGGTTCCACCAAACAGCTCGCCATGATCGTTGATGATTCCATCGCTGTTGAGGTCGATGGAAAGTAAACCGTCGCCTCCCGTTATCCAGCCACTGGCTTCACGGAATCCGTCCTCGTCGATATCCCACATTACAGAGCCCGTTCCATTGAGCGCCACAAGTTCAATAGTTCCAGAAGCATCTATATCCAAAACGATCGGGGAAGCAGCATTCTCGCCTTCGCCAAATGGCGTCGTAACGCCTGGAACCCAAGGACCGTACGGCTCTGGGGCGGAAGAGTCATGCCATGGACCAAAGGGCTCGTGCGGATCATCGCGATCCCAATCTGGTCGATATTCATCCAACCAGTCCTTATGAAGTTCTGCATTTGCCTTGTCTGCTTGCTCCTGTGGGGCGGAGTACTCGTCATCTGTGCTGTCCGCAAAATGGGGCTGATTAACTTTCATATCTCCATTTGCCAATCTATTAGCTAATTCTTGCGCTATTAAATCTTTGTAATTCGACGTATTAGGAGGAATATTAGAGCCTACATCTAGCCCAACACGATTATTGAAGCTATCCATAAAATATTCTTCGTGAGGCTGCCCATTTAGATTGCCTCGCAATTCGTGTGCGGTGCCCATAGCACCAGCAAGGCCTATGCCAAGCTCATAAGCGAAAACAGCCGATGTATAGGCGTGCCTGTATGCGTCCATTTCATCATTGTGTCCCGAATAATTTTCTACATCTTCTCCGGGAAAGTGACCTGCGAAATAGTCTTCGGATTCAGTGTGTGCTTGATCTACGGTGGTCGTCATTTGATTCTCCTCAATTACATACTGATAAATTTACAAATACACTTTTTTGTTCTTGCAGTTTTTTTAGGCACACTCTTTCAGGCGCATAACAACCACTTTCGAACGGAACATCTGATTTAATTGATCTACTTTTTATGCTTAAACGGCCTTCAATGTTTTGACCCTTTATCAAATATATTGACCACTTAGCATCATCATTCGCGGCGTTAAATATTTCATTTTTCATTGGGCTATAATTAATGTTGGGGAAGAGTTTTTCCAAACTTTGCTCCTGCCCACTAGCACGTATCGCATAGGGCCGCAAAATGCATACTCGTGTAAAACTTTGCAGCATTTCTAAATCAGAGAATCTCACTTGTTTTTCGAGAGTGATATTATCTAGCTGCCGATTGAATTCCTTTTCCTCAGCGGTATTAAAATCGCATCCTGTCAAAAATGCGAAAAAGGGAATTATGGTCAAGAGGAGAAGCGGCAATCCTGTCTGCTTCATTGGTTCTCCTTACAATTGCGAATCGACAAACGTCTATTGAGATAGATTCGTAGCTGATCATTTGGAAAAGAAACAGGCTTGAAAAATGTTTTTTATTTTCTTACGGTAGATGCTTCGATTTTCATCCCGCATAAGTTGTGCACTTGCTGCACAACTCATTCACTTCCTTTTATTGTTGGCTTTTCACGGTTGTATTTTTTCGAATCCTTCCGTTGAAATTGAAAGCGAGGACGGGGCCTTGTTCGTTAAACTCTGCTCGTTTACTTCATCGTCAGAGAGTTAAACGTGAATCTTCCCGTAATTGGAAAAATCCCCAGACCAGCGCGATATGCACAACCAACAAGGCCCTGCTACCCGAAGGTAGCAGGGCCAAGGTGAATCAAAGATTAGCTAGTCGTCTTTTCGGTGCGTTCGCGGAGGACGATACGGCCTGTGAGGGGAAGAGCGTGGAGCAGAACATCTGCGCCTTTACCATCCTTATGTAGCCAAACCGCACCGACCGTATTCCATACGGCCTCTTTACGGCCTTCCACGTCGCGGACATCGTAGGCGATGAGATCAGGCTTCTTCCCGCGAGGGGCCCCATCCTGATCTTTTTCGGTTTGAGTGGTTTGAGATTGCTTAATCATAGTGTTCTCCTCTTGTTGGTTTCGAACTGAACCATTTCAGTCCTGGGCGAGGCATCACCACAAAGGAGAAGAGAAACAGTGCAAGAAATATTCTGTCTTTATTCCCCTCCTTCAGAAAAAAGACGGAATATCTTCATTGACGGTTTCACGCTTTGTGGTAGCCCGCTATGACCATGACTGATGTGAATGGTTGAGAAACCACGAAAGACGCCCGGAGAAGACTGATGGCAAGCACGTGCCACAGTGGAAAAGCGTCTTGAGGGCCCGCTTCGGTAGCACGGTCCCAGAGGATAAAAGATTGCGTGAGTGTCATCTGCAGGACGATCAGCCCGTGGGCGATGTAAGAGACCTGATCTTCGCGGGGTTGTTAAGCTCAGTTCAAGGTCCCCGCTCAGGTAATCCATACGCGACAGTTCCTAAACCCGATCCCGGCATTTGCCATGATGGTGGGAAGGAATTGCTGAGAGGACAGAACGAACTCTCAATTGTCTGAAGAAAGTTGGCGAGTGGTCTGCTGTGAAATCGCTCAGTCGGGGCTTCGGGAGTCTGTTATGCGATTCATTCGTGCATCGAGATCGTGGGACATCTTTTCCAGGGCGGCGACTTGGGCATTCATGATCAGGGCAAACGCTCGCTTGTAGATCTCCAAGGCTTCCTCCTTGCTGTGCGCCTCGTCAATATGAGATTTCAGGTAGTCACCCACTTCGTTTCCGGCGAAGTACCATTCATCCTGTTGCTCTTTGGTGAACCACATGCGAACCAGGAAAAACGTCTCGTGCCTCCACTGCGCCTCTTCATCATCATCATTGGGCGCGGTGAGAGTCGCCACATTCTCTATCAGCCGAAGCCCTTTCGCGCACTGGGTGGCCAACCGAGCCTTCGCCTCGAACAACTTGGCACGCTCTGTCAGCGTCGCAAAGATTTGGTGGCTCGTCTGATTGTACCGATCTAAAACCGTCATGGCGCTGTCTTGGTTGATATTCATCGGGGAACTTTCCTGCGCCGATGCAATCCCAACTGAGGGAAAACCAAGAGCCAGTGTCAATGCATACCGTATGAGCTTCATCGACCAATCCCTCTTATATGGGGCTCATAAACACGTTCTCTATATCACGAACACGCCATCAAAGGGGACCTGGTGATTCGCGAAGCTATTGAGCGAGCCAGGCCGCCATCAGGCGGCCTCCTGGGAAGAAGGTTGAAGTTTATGGAGGTGATCAGCAGCGCGTTGCGCGTGGGCGGCGGCACGGAAGATGGCCCGCTTGTCGTTCTGCAGCACGGTCAGCCAGTGCGCGATGTAAGAGACGTGATCTTCACGGGGTTGTAAGCTCAACTCAAGGTCCGCGCACAGGAACGCCGCGCCCAGCTCGGCCACGAGTTCCTCTTCGGCATAACCTGCATCGCCCCATTGCTTACGGCCAAACTGCCGGTCCAGGCGGGAAGGATGCTTGGTCCAGTGTGTGGATTCATGCGCCAAGGTCGCGTAATAGCTCTCGGCATTGCTGAACGCCTCGAAGAGAGGCATACGGATGTAATCGGCTTCCTGGGCGTAGTATGCCATGGTGCCGCCGTGGCGGATATCGGCATGGAGAGCGGCAAAGAACCGTTCCGCATGCTCGATACGCTGGATGGGACTGAAACGTGGTTCAGGCTTGGCATAGTAATGAGCGGGCAGCCCTTCAATCTGCTCGACATTGAACACGGTGTAGCCTTTCATGAAATGGATTTCACGCTCGGCCTCATCTCCGGTCCTCTCATCGGTTTCTGTGCGCGTGATGGAATTCGCATAGACGACGAGGGCCCCCTTCTCGCCTTTGCGGACATGCCCACCAAGCTCCATGGACTGGCGAAAGGTCATCCAGGTGGGAGCGGCAAAGCCTGCGGCAACGCTCGCGGACCATAGCATCAGGATATTGATGCCGGAATACGGCGTGCCGTTGTGACGCAAGGGACGGGTGATTTTTCCGGCAGCGTGATCTGCGCTCCAGGGTTTGACCCATGGCCGGACGCCTGCTTCAAGGCTCACGATGATCCGATCGGTGACCCTGGTGTAAATGTCCTGTCGAGGGATGCTGGTGTTCATAAAGTCCTCCTTTTGAAGTTGGTGTTTGCTCTCTCGCCAGGAACGGAGAGCAACACCAACCCGAAGGAAAAGGAGGACGGCGCGAGGCGGCACAGCGGGCGTGCCGGAGGGACCGGATTGCACAGGACACTCGTGACAGCGCTTCTGAGTGCTGGCGCGACCTGTGCGGGACCGTAGGCTTCTTAAAGCTCGCTTGCCGCCGCGTGGAACACCAGCGAGGACCCTCGCGGACCAGGTAGACCGCAGACGAGAGCACAAGCAGCAGTGGACAATAAATTGCTTGCAGATCGTACGGCTATACCGTACACTTGAAGAAGATGGTTATTCGATCCGTGCGTCACCGGGGCCTCAAGCGCCTCCTTGAGAGCGATCAAACCAAGGGGTTGCGGCCAGACCTGGTGAACCGGGTCCGCAATATCCTGACGGCGCTGATCGTGGCCGAGGATATGAAGATGTTCCGGGAAGGAGCGCCGCCGGGCTGGCGAGTGCATCAACTCACGGGCGACCGGAAAGGCACCTGGAGCATTTCGGCGTCAGGCAACTGGCGGATTACGTTTGAAGAAGAGCATGGGTATTTGGATTTATTAGATTTGGAGGACTATCACTAATGGCACGCAAAGGCATCAAAATCGGCATGACGCCTTCCCATCCGGGAGGTTTCATCAAAACAGAAATCCTGGACGAGCTGGGCTTAAGCGTCACTAAGGCGGCTGACATCCTCGGTGTGCGCCGGGCGACGTTATCTGAGCTTGTCAACGAACGAGCGGCGCTCTCGCCTGAAATGGCGTTGCGGCTGGAGAAAGCGTTTCATCTGAAGATGGAGATGCTGCTCCAGATGCAGGCCTGGTACGACAGCACCGAGATGCGCAAGCAAGCGAAGAAGATCAAGATTTCGCCGTACGTCTCGGCGTAAGCCTACTTATATTCTCTTGTTAGTTGCTGTTTTTTCACGTATTTTCTCCTAATCCAAGCCACACAAAGGTCGCTTTGGCGGAGATAGACGTGATGACCATTCGTAAATAATTACAGAAGATATGCTGTACCATCTGGCAGCGGCTGGCTCTGTCCACGATGTTCGGGTCAGGAGACCACGCCACTTTCGGAAGTGAGAGATTTATAGATTAACTTGAAGGCAAGAGACTGACCTATAGTGATTACTAACCATCATGCAAAATATTATGCTCATGAGCTGACGGCCAAGCACTCATCAACATCGGTGGATCGCATCTCTCGTTCTTTGTTCGATGCATCTGTTGACTTGAATCCACACCAAATTGAAGCTTCTTTATTTGCGCTACGTAGTCCTCTGTCAAAAGGCGTTGTTCTTGCGGATGAAGTAGGCTTGGGAAAAACAATTGAAGCCGCCCTAGTGCTTTGTCAGCTATGGGCTGAAAAGAAGCGCAACTTGGTTGTTGTGTGTCCTGCCTCTCTCAGAAAACAATGGGCGTCGGAATTGCAGGAGAAATTCAATCTACCTACGCAGGTTTTGGATAAAATCACCTATAACCGAATGCAGAGGAATGGTATCTATGCCCCCCTCCAATCAGGAAACATTACCATTGTTTCCTACCATTTTCCGCTGAGCCTTGAGACTGAGTTTATTGGCGTTCCTTGGGATTTGGTTGTGATCGACGAAGCCCATAAGTTAAGAAACGCGCATAGGCAGAGCAATAAAATTGGACAGACAATCAAACGTATTTTCGATGGCAGACAGAAGTTACTGCTTACCGCTACTCCTCTGCAAAATAGCTTGATCGAGCTATATGGTCTTTCTACGCTAATTGACGAGCATCTGTTTGGCGATGATAAATCATTTAGAAAGCAATTCATGTCGGGCGACAACTCTACGCAAGAGCTGCGAGACCGACTCTCCCAGTTCGTAAAAAGAACACTACGGAAGAATGTCCTTGAATATATCCGTTATACCGAAAGAAAAGCGGTCACTGTTCCTTTCCTGCCTACCGATAAGGAACAAGACTTGTATGAATCCATTTCCTCTTTTCTTGCCAATGAAAACACGTACGCCCTTCCGAAGCGTCAAAGGCATTTAACATCCTTAATCATCAGGAAACTTCTCGCGTCATCGTCACATGCGATTGTCAACACTATGGAGACAATCAAGCAGCGCTTGGTACGCCTGAGGGACGATTTGCCACAGGATGACAAAGAATTTATAGATCAGCTTGTTGAAGATGATGATCTCGATACTGACTACCTTGAAGAAGAGGCCGAGGATGCCGAAGCGGCAATAGAAAACGCCACGGCGAGTGTCAAGGAACAAATCCAGTCGGAAATAGCTCTCGTCGAAAGTCTAATTTCTAAAGCTAGAGGGATTGGCAATGACACCAAGGCTACCGCCCTTCTGAAAGCGCTTGAAATCGGCTTTCACCGTATGGCGGACATGGTTGATCCTACGACAGGTCAACCCGCCCCCAGGAAGGCCATTATTTTCACCGAGTCACGCCGCACTCAGGAGTATCTCGCCGCGTTTCTTCAAGCCAATGGCTATCAAGGCAAGGCCGTTTCCTTTAGCGGAACAAATACAGGCCAACATGCTTCAGAGATATACAAAGGCTGGCTTGCTGAGAATCAAGGCTCGGACAGAGTAAGCGGCTCAGTTCAGGTTGATAAACGCACAGCACTCATTGACTACTTCAAGAACCATGCTGAAATACTGATTGCGACAGAAGCTGCCGCAGAAGGTGTCAATCTGCAATTCTGCGCATTGCTGATTAACTATGATCTGCCATGGAACCCGCAAAGAATTGAGCAGCGCATTGGGCGTTGCCACCGTTACGGCCAGAAGTTTGATGTGGTTGTCATTAACTTCTTGAACGAGCGCAATCAGGCAGATCAAAGGGTGCTGGAGCTACTTAGCGAGAAGTTCAATTTGTTTAATGGTGTTTTCGGTGCATCTGATGAAGTTTTGGGCCGCATAGAAAGCGGCATCGACTTTGAAAAGCGGATATCCGAGATTTACGATACTTGCCGCTCGCCGAAGGCAATTGAGGAAGCCTTTGCAGACCTCCAAAAGGAGCTGGAGGAGCTTATCAACCAGAAAATCAAGGCGACGCAGCAAATCCTGATCGAAAATTTCGATGAAGATATTCACGACCTTCTGAAGGTCAAGCTAGATCAAGCGGAAGAACGCCTTGATAAGGTTGGGCGCTGGTTCTGGAGGCTGACAAAAGAAATTCTTCAGCGCCAAGCGATCTTTGAGGATGACAAATATGCGTTTAGTCTCGTGGAGCCTGTGATTCCATCTGCTCCTGCTGGCAAGTACCAGCTTGTGAGAAAGCAAGGCGCTGCAACAGTCGAGAACGCCCACACCTACCGCCTGACCCACCCGCTTGGGGAGCATGTCCTCCAAAAAGGCATGGATGCCGATACACCTTCCGCAGAAATTGTTTTTGGCTATAGTGGCCACCCGACGAAGGTTTCTGCCGTCGAGCAAATTAAAGGCAAATCAGGATGGCTCAATCTGCGCCTAGTGCGTGTCGAGGCCCTGCAAACCGAGGAATATCTGGTTTTCACAGCGCAAACAGACGATGGTCAAAATCTTGATAAAGAAACCTGCGAGAAGCTTTTTGGCTGTGAGGCCTCAGCTCTGCCCAAACCTATCAACGACAATGCCCCCGATACACTGCTTACCAATGCGAAACTACATGTGGATGCCCAGATCAGTGAGATTATCGAAGCCAATAACCGCTTCTTTCAGGAAGAGCGCGAAAAACTTGAGAGGTGGGCGGACGATAAAATCTCTACGGCAGAACAAGCGCTGTCTGACACGAAACTCCGTCTCCGCACTCTCAAGCGGGAATCCCGGCTGGC
>WBZQ01000752.1_pt1 | contig 24101 bp, 23 predicted proteins | sample 5204251 | NCBI WGS metagenome assembly WBZQ01 (sample SAMN12412402, study PRJNA552823) | activated sludge metagenome | isolation source: activated sludge from nitrification reactor of wastewater treatment plant... | place: USA: Virginia | collected 2017-09
AGAATGGCCCGCTGACAGAGGCTGGCCACCACGGGCAAATCGTGACTGACGAGAATAACGGTCCGCCCGTCTCTTCGGACCTCGTCCATCTTCCCCAGACACTTCTTCTGAAAGGCACCGTCGCCGACGGAGAGCACTTCATCGACGATCAGAATCTCTGGATCAAGGTGCGCTGCCACTGAAAAAGCCAGTCGCACATACATGCCGCTTGAGTATCGTTTGACAGGGGTGTCGATAAATTGCTGGGTTCCGGAGAATTCCACGATGGCGTCGAATCTCTTGTCGATGTCCACCTTGCGCATGCCCAGCATAGCGGCATTGAGGTAGACGTTTTCGCGTCCCGTCAGCTCGGCATGAAATCCAGTGCCCACCTCTAATAACGATGTGACGCGCCCGTACAGATCGACTTCCCCGCGGCTCGGCTCGGTGATGCGGGACAAAATTTTCAACAGCGTGCTTTTCCCGGCGCCGTTGTGCCCGATCACGCCCAGAACCTCGCCTTCCATGACATGGAACGAGACATCGTTTAAGGCCTGAAAGGATCGTGGGGAGTCCTTCTTCTCGGCTCCTCGTCCCAGGAGAGATCGACAGCCATGGGCGATGCGATCGCGCAAGGTGTCATGGTTCATCCCTGCGATGACGTATTCCTTGCACACATGCCGTGCGGAAATTGCAATCTCAGCCATCAAATCACGTCCGCAAAGGTGCGTTCCATCCGTTTAAAGTAGACGATCCCGCTCACGAACAACACCGGGGAAGCAAACATCCAGAACTGGACGAAGAATGGGATGATATGTCCCACATCGCGAAACTTCACATGTAACGCAGAAAACCAGAAACTCACCGCCAGGGCGGCGAGCAAGGCGATCACCACAAAAATCGGGAAAAACAGTAACTGCCAGCCCGGTGTGACGCCGAACCATAACATGAGGGGAATCATCATCAGCAATGCACACAGCAAATCCACCGCCGGCGCGGACGCCGCCGCGAGCGGGATAATGAGGCGAGGGAAATAGACTTTACTGATCAGATGCGACTCTCCCACTAAACTGGTGCCGCTGCGGCTCGTTGCCTGAGCGATGAAGTTCCACGGAAGCAGTCCCGCATAGGCGAACAATGGATACGGCACGCCATCAGACGGCAGCTTCGCCAGATAGCTGAACAACACGGTGAATAACAGCATGGAAATGAGGGGTTGGAACACCGCCCATCCCGCACCGATGACGGCCTGCTTGTAACGGACTTTGGTATCCCGCCAGATCAGAAAGAGCAGCAGTTCCCGATACTGCCAGATAGACTGCAGGTCGAGGTGAAACAGACCTCGACTCGGACGAATTTTGACCGTCGGCGTTCGAACCGCCGACGCGAGAGTGCCAGCCGGCAACGGTGCCGCCTGCTGCAATTCCGACTCATTCATAAGTATCACGATCCCATCAGGGCTTGAGAAGATACGGCTCCCAAAAGGAGCGATCATAACGCGGCCACGCATGACAGCCGAACGGTAAGCGATGTTGATTCATCTCGAAACAATGCCGTGGGACTACTTCAAAGGCGAAATCCAATCCGACTTGAAAGGGCGCCACCTTGAATCGCGAATCATACCGCACCGCTTCATCGGCCCAAAAATGATCTTCGTTTTTGGTTCCGTCTGGCCGCAGATGCCATCGTTCCAATTCACGCTTCACATTATTAAACCGTTTGATTTGCTTGAACCACTTTCTCGGCAGATTGATTGATCTCACATACCAGGGCCGGTTGGAAGCAATCCGTTGCCAGTACACTTCTGGATCCACCCAGTACGCATCCGAAGACAGGACACGCAAAAAACTGGAGACCTTTCGGAGAGAGAAGCCGCCGTTGCCAACGCGAGAGGTACCGACCCATGGACTATCGGCACATGGCAACCAAGGGGCGCCGACGTAATCCCAATCTCTCGCGCACCACTCCAGCAACCGGTCGGAAAATACCAATGCGTCGAGTTGATAGATCAACACATACCGATAGGCTTTAAATGCCTCATAAAATGTCGGGGAGAGCATCAATCTCGCATTTGCGATGGCGCTTCCAAAATAGGAATCGGGAAATCGTTGAATGTGAAAGCCTGGCCGCTCAATTGCCAGACTTTGCGGAACGACGAGGAATTTGTCATACCGCCCCAGGTAATGCTCGACATGCCGGAAGGACATCTCTTCGTCCTCGGTGAAGTCCGCCCTGTTATATCCCGGCACAACGACCGCCACACTTCTCATGGCCTGCCCCCTTGACCTAGTAGCATTGGCTTCGCGCTTCAGGCCGTTGTCAGCGATGGCTTAAACCAGAATGAGCGCCTCGGCCGCCCGGCTTGCAGCAACTCCGGTACCGTGACAAACCGATAGCTCCCGCTCAATCGATCGAGGACCGTCTCCAATGTGTCGAGCATGGCTTGACGGTCGGGCCACGCTGTATGTTCGGGATCAACCCCATGAGCAGGCACGCCCTTATCGAATAGCGTATCGTGGAAGAGGACGATTCCGCCCGGCGACACCATCTCCAACAGATATTTGCCCATAACCGAAGACTGGGGCTCGAACCAATCGCCGCTATTCAGATTCCATCCCACAACCTCGTACCCCATCATGAACGCTTCCAGACGCGAAACAACGGTCTGTTCCCCATAAGGCGGACGAAATAAGTGGCTGACATAGGGCTGCAATGCGCGTTCACATTCCCGGATTTGCCGACGGCGTTCCCGGCTCGGCAGGCCGGGAAATGCGCGGTGATCCCACGAGTGGATACCGATGGCATGCCCTCCTGCGACCATGCGCCGCACCAAGTCCAGGTGACCTGCGGCAGATTTTCCCACCACGAAAAACGTACCCCGCGCCTCATATTTTTCAAGAAGAGCCAGCACCTTAGGAGTGTTCTCGGCATCCGGCCCATCATCAAATGTCAGCGAAAGAACGGCGTCCGTCGTGACGACATGTGTCAGGCTTCCCAACACTTTCCTCACGGCCGCCGACAGCAAGGATTGAGGATTCATCGAACGGATCATCCCTGTTACTCCACCATCACCGGGGGCGCCCCGAATCGGAGACTTCCCTTCAGCAGGCCAATCAGACGGCCTAGACGCCAGGCCAACATGGTCTTACCTTCGGGAGTACGAAGCAATTCGAATATGCGCCCCAACAGGATACGCCAAGCCTGCACGTAACTACGCCAGCGCCACCATTCCCATAGGCAGCCGGCTCCATACTTTTTATACAGATACACCTCATATTCCGCATATTGAGCAGCCTGGGCATAGACGCCTTTTTTACTGGCCCGGAGTCGACAGTGCAGTACCGCGTCCGGAACAAATTCCAGCTTCGCTCCTTTTTGCTGCACTCGCATGCAGTAGTCAATATCCTCACAAATCGGAATGGTTTCATCAAATCCGGCCACGGCATCATGCAGCGCTCGCGTGATACCCAGGGTTCCCGATCCAGCGTGAGGGAACGGCAAAAATCCGAACTGCTGGAGTCCCCCAACCTGCGTGGACCCGCGCGCCGATCGAACGACCGAACTATTGAGTGTTTCGAACTCCAAGCGAGAGGCCACGAATCCATGGACGCGCAACGCTTTTTCCATGGCAATCGCCCATCCAGGGGCCGGAACATCATCCGCATCACAAAACAGAACATACTCGCCCGTTGCTGCTTGAACCCCTATGTTTCTTGCATGGGACGCCCCTCGCCGTGCAGAGGCATCAATGACGCGAAGATGGGGTATCCGCAGCATGTGTTTCGCAATGACTCTCCCCAGATTGTCGTTGGACCCATTATCTGCGACAATCACTTCCCACGCCCCTGGCCAATGTTGATCGGCAAGGGCGCACAGAGTCTCGTCAATTGTGCGGACAGCATTACGGCACGGAATGACGACGCTGAGTGTCATGATTCCCCGACTTCACGGTCCTCGACGAATATGGTTAAGGAGAGACTCTTGCCCGTTCTGCCGTCTCCAGGGACTGCTGAGTCCACGCGCGGTAGCGCGAATAGAGGCGGGCGGGCTGTGCCCAGGAGCTGGGATCATTCAGCAGAGCACTGACAGCCACGAGGGGGGCTCGTCTTGGAGAACCCTGCTTCATGCTAAGCGCAGCCGACTGAAGAAGATCTCCCAACAATCGACGCAATGAACCTGTGTAAGCCGTGTCCGCCTCTGCGGCAGCTTTCGTAATTTCTCGCCAGAATGCCTTCACAGCAGCGACCGGATTGGCTGAAGACATAGCCAGGGTGCTGGCGATTCGGGTTAACCATTCAATAACCGCCGCCTCCTGCAATAACCAGGGGGTTTCGCGCACGGCTTTGAGCAAATGTGCCTTGGTCGGTTCAAGGCCGCCGCCAGCCCACCAACGCTGATGAGCAATACTGGCACACACCGCTGCTCTGGCTTTACGGCGTACACGATCAGCATCAGCTGTAGCAGGAAGGCGTGACAACGCATTTTCCACAATCTGCGGTAGTTGCTGCTCGTTTGTTCCATTGACAATGGTGCTGTACCACAGCCCTTGTTGGGAATACCGTCCGCGCGCCACAGGTCCGCCGGAAAGAAACATCCATGGAGTAAGCGCTGCAATACGAAGCGCCATGTCATAGTGTTCCATTCCAGCCTTGCTCTCATCGAAAAATCCCGCCTGTTCAAATAACTCGCGTCGCACCAACCAAGTCGGTGGATGGAGGAAATCGTCAGTTCTGGCGACAAACTCCTCAAACACATTTCCCGACGGTCCCCATTCAGGCCAAAGCAACAGCGGCGTTTGTCCTCCGGTCACCACGCTTTGCCCATACAGCACGCCGATTTCCGGATGCGCCTCCAAAATCGGAACCTGCACCATCAATTTATGGGTAAGGAATTCGTCATCATCGTCTAAGAGGGCAATGTATTTTCCTTTTGCCCGCTTAATCCCCGCATTCCGTGCGCCGGATGCCCCGCGATTCTGAGGCAGCCTGAGGTATTGCACCGCAGGAAATTCTGCGACGACCTGGGCCGTATTGTCCGGAGAACAATCGTCAACGACGATGATCTCCATCTGAAAGAGCTCCCCGGCTTGCTCTTGTGCTAAGGCGGACACAATGGCCTTCCTGAGGAGATACGCGCGTTTGTAGGTTGGGATAACCACACTGACAAGAGGATGTTCCGATGAGGAACTAAGCGCTCCATCCATGCCTTGTTCCTTATGAAGCGTAAATGACTCGTTATCCATAGAAACGCTCACCTCTCTGAACCTCGGCACTCTGATGGCGATATGGCTTGCCTAGTCGATATCCTCAAGACGCCGGAGGCTTGGGCATTCACGAATCACGATTTGTGTCTGATAAGAAATCATGTGTCTCGTCACGAGAGAGTGGATAGCTAGGGAAGTGAAAAGTCAACCGATCGGCCGCTCATTCGTCGGGCACATGGCATCCAACGCCGCCTTCCAAGGCAATCCACTGAGGCCTGCACGCAGATTCCTGAACGGCTTCCATCGCCCGTTGCACAGCAAGACCGTCGTAAAAAGAGGCATCGACATTACTGTTCAACCTTCCTCGGAAACAGGCATCCACAAAACTCCACATCATCGTCCGCAAACAATGCGGTCTACCGGTGGAAGCCTCCTCCGGTAACGGCACCGGTTCCCACGCTGGGCGGGTAGAGCGAGACGCCCGCAACATATCGACGGAGCCACGGCTCAAAGACGCTCGCAAGGCGCCTTCCCGTCCCACCACCTCGATATAGGCTTTATCGCCGGAGTTTGGCGTGGCACGGCTCGCAAATAGATGGCCCTGAATCCCGTCCCGGCAGACAAACCAGGCCGAAGCGATGTCATCGGTTTCGACCTGCGCAGGCACGCCGGTCCTGTGATCGATCCGCTCACGCGGAATCAATAGGGTACTACCGGCCACTGACTCGATCGGACCGATGATAAAGCCGATGAGATCGAACAGGTGAGATCCGACGTCGTACAAAATCCCGGCGCCCGCGCAGTCGCGTTTCTCTCGAAAACCGATTCTTGAATCCGGCTTCACACCTTCCCAGGACGCATATTGCACACGCACGTGGTATGGCTCTCCGATGTCGCCTTTCAGCAGCCGACGTTTTAACTCCTGAACCCCATACAAATACCGGTACGTGAAAGCGACTTGGTGTATGGCATGAGTCCGCTCTGCGTCCTGGACCATCTCGATGGCTTCATGCACATTCATGCCGAGCGGCTTTTCACACAAGACATGCTTCCCAGCTGCGAACGCAGCTTTTGCCTGACGGGCATGCGCCACGTTTGGCGTCGCGATGGTAATGGCATCGATATCTTTCCGTGCGCAGACCTGTGCGTAGTCGAGAGAAATCTCCGGTACCCCGAGCCGGTCAGCCATGGCTCGAGTACGTGTCGCGTTTCTCCCGCAGAGAACGATCACCTCGGCATCGGGATGAGAGTGCAATCCCGGCACGTGACAGGCTTCAGCAAATGCTCCTGTGCCAAGGACAGCTACCCGCAGCTTTTTCATAGAATGACCTGATGAGGAAGGACCAACCGCTGGGTCTGGTATGGCGAATGTTCAGCCATGATTCAAGAACGAACCCCCGTGAAGCAGCGGTACTATGGCATACCGTACTTCTAGCGTGTAATAAGGGATTCCCCGATACGCGGAAGGAATATTCCTGAGCAAAAGAGGATGACGGGAAAAGGTCCTGGCAGGACTGTCAATGCGAACGCTTCATTATCTCACGTGTCCGACCGAACAAGTCCAGTCCTGATTGCCAACCGCACAAGACCTGGCACATCGTGGATTTCCAAACGTTCCATCAACTGGGCTCGATGGGTTTCCACGGTTTTGACGCTCAAAGCAAGACGGTGGGCAATGTGTTTTGTGGAGCAGCCTTCGGCAATCAATTGAAGGATTTCCCGTTGCCGCGCCGTGAGTTTGCCCAGTGGGCTTGTCGACACATCATCCTGCCGACAGTAGGCATCCAGGGTGAACTTAGCCATGGCCGGAGTCAGATAGGTCTCTCCTCGACAGACGGCCTTAATGGCCAGCTCCAATTCGGGACGATCCGCATCCTTGAGCAAATACCCCGAGGCGCCGGCTCGCAAGGCTTCCTTGAGGTACTCCTCGTTTGTGTACATCGTCAGCATGAGCACCTTTGTCCTCGGACACTCCTGCCGCATCCGGCTCGTTGCCTCCAGACCATTCATACCGGACATGGCGATATCCATTAACACCACTTCGGGCTCCAGTTCTTTGGAAACACGGAGCGCATCGCGGCCATCGCTCACTTCCCCGATGACCTGAATTCCCTCCAGCTTCTCCAGTAGAGCCCGGAATCCCGCCCGGACCAATGTATGATCCTCAGCCAGCAAGACCCTGATCTTGTTCATGCCCATGATTCCTCAGTGCCGTTGGACACGACACCATGCGGAAAGGAGGCACGAATTTCCGTGCCCACGGCCGGCGTCGATTCAATCCTGAAGGTTCCTCCGGCAAGACGAACCCGTTCTTCCATCCCCGACAGTCCGACACTGGTCCCGACCCTGGGGCCGGATCGAATCGCGTCTTGATCAAACCCGATGCCATTGTCGCGAATCACCATCGTCAACGCTTGCGAAGACCGCTCCAGCAGCACTTCTACCTTTTGCGCTTGGGAGTGGCGCACGACATTCGTCAAGGCTTCCTGCGCGAGCCGAAAGCAGGCAATTTCAATCTCTGGAGACGGCCTGCTCGTCAGGCCGTCCGCGGAAAACTTCAACTGCCAGCCCGCGCGTTCTGCCTGTCTGCCGACGTACCACCTGAGAGCCGGCACGAGGCCCAATTCATCCAACAACGATGGTCGTAGGTCCAACGCCAGACTGCGCACTCGCTGCAGAACCTGCGCCAATATTTCCAAACTGTCCGCGATCTGGTCCTCAACCGGCTCGCAATTGGGATGGGTCCGAAGCTCCCGCAGATTCAACTTGATGGCGGTCAACGCCTGGCCGATCTCGTCGTGCAAGTCTCGGGCAATCGCGCGACGCTCTAATTCCTGAATTTCCATCAGGCGTCGCGAAAGCACCCGTAGCCGCTCATTGGCGTCGCGCAGGTCGGCCGTACGCTCCGTGACCCGCAGTTCCAATTCTTCATGCGCATCCTTCAGGGCCTTCTGCGCCCGTATTTGCTCCGTAATATCCGTGTTCAATTCCAAGCTCCCGCTCGGCATCCCTGCAGCATCGCGCAGCAGAGTCCATCGACTGGATACCGTGATCTCCCTCCCGGAACGCGTTGTATGCACAAGTTCACCGCGCCACAACCCCTGCTCCAGAAATTGCTGTTTGATCTCCTCTAACGGGAACGGAAACGTGGTGCTCAAAAAGTCATGAATATACGCCCCCAGTGCTTCTTCCGCCGTCCATCCATACAAACGAACGGCGCCTTCATTCCAGTACGTAATCGTATCAGCCAGCAGATCGCGAACCAGAATGGCATCGTTGGCTAAATCGAGCAGCTTCGCCTGGCGACGCAGCAAGGCCTCGGCTTGTAACTGCCCCCGCCGATCCTTGGCGACAAAGCAATATCCCAGAATGTTTCCAGTTTCATCAGGGATGGCACTCACAGACAGCACGACCGGAAACCGATACCCGCTTCGATCAAGATACGTCCACTGGTCTTCGACTATCCGACCAATACCGACCAGGGCGACGATGACGCCGAATGGATCTTCAATTGGGCATCCCGACTCGGTTGCAAGCGTTTCTCCGCGGCGGCGTAGTTCGTCGGGATCATGAAAAACGGCCGGCGTCACTTTACCGACAACCGCATCGGCGCGGGTTCCGAGTAATCGCTCGGCCGCGCTATTGAAGCTGGTAATGATTCCATCCGGCCTGGTCGAGATGACGAGCACTCTGCTCAAGTCGGTATCATGGTGTTCAATCATGTGGCTTCTCGTGCGGCCCCATCCCAGCCAGCTCTGAGAGGAGAGTGGTCCACTCGGCGGCCAACGTTCCAGCACTGGTGGAGAGGCCAGGCTGCCGGCAATCATACTACAGAGCGCAAATGCACGCGATAGCCGGAGAGAAACGCGCGCATAGAGAGAACAGCTGGATCGAGGCAACTAACAAGCGAGTCTGCGATCTAGTGACGACGCTGTTGAGGCTCAGTTTGTCTGCCGACCAACCACACGCCGGTGAGAATAAGTACAATGCCTGCAATTTCCCGCGGCCCAATCGCTTCACCCAAGATGAGGGCGGAGAGCAACAACGCCGACACGGGGATGAGATTCACGAACACACCTGCCCGCGAAGGCCCCACTCCTTGCACGCCATATAGCCATGCCTGTTGGCCCAAGGCCGTGGCGAACACAATGAGATACCCTACAGCCAGCCAACCAGAAACCGGCACGGTACCAGGGCCCGTCACCAACATTTTCTGATCGGTCCAGAGGAGAGGAATCTGCAACAGCAGCGAGAGCAACAGCGTCGTCCAATTGACGGTCAGTGGAGACAGCCGGTCCATGACCTGACGGCCGCCGATCGAATACAACGCCCAGCTCACCAGCCCCGACAACACCAGCGCCCCGCCCAACCAGGGATGATCGCCGATGGGGGCGTCCCCTCCAATCCCTGAGACGAGTGCGACTCCCGCAAAAGAAACCGCACAACCGCCGGCGACCTTATTGAACGGAATATCACGCACCAACAGAGAAGACAACAAGGCCGTGATGGCCGGGCTGGCGCCGATCAGCACGCCGGCAGTGGAGGCCCCAACATAGCGAAGACCGAACAACGTCAGCAAATGATTGCCGAGCACGCCCAACCCCAATAAGGAGAGCACCTTGAGGTCGCGGGCCGTCAACGTTGTCCGGCCACCTTCAGTCCACCACCACAAGGGGATTAAAATCGCCAGCGCGCCGATACCGCGGAGAAGCGACGTCTCCACGGCCGAAAAGGCCCCGAGTGCCAGCTTTTGCCCGACGATCGACCCGCCCCAGACCAACGCCGAAATCGTCAGCGCCGCATACGCGGCAGGTACGGAGGGTTTTTCCATTCAGTCCATTCCTGAACTCTGCACCGGCTGCACGATTGAGAATTCGCGACCAGCGACGGCTAGCGCGACGAGTTGGGAGTGATCACCCAAATGCCATCCCGGATAGTCGCTAACACGGCTGTGACACGCCCATCGACCGCCACGATCCGGTTGAGATCCTGGATTGCCGCCGTCCGATCATCAGGCGGCGGATCGGTAAGGACGTCTCCACCCCATAAGACGTTGTCGACAAGAATGACTCCGCGCGGCGACAGCAATTCCATGGCGCGCTGATAATACTTCACGTAGTTCACCTTGTCGGCATCGATAAAAATCAGATCGAAGGGTCCTGTCAACTCTGCCATTGTCTCCAGGGCTGGCCCCATACGGATCTCAATTTGACGACCATGTGGCGACTGCGCGAAAAATCGGCGCGCCACCGCGGCAGATTCTTCATCCACCTCGCACGTGACCACCCGACCCTGCTCAGGCAAGGCTTCAGCAAAGCAGAGGGCGCTATAGCCCGTGAACATGCCGATTTCCAGAACCCGCTCAGCCCGGACAAGTCTGGTCATAACATGAAGAAAAGCCCCTTCCAGCGGCCCCACCAGCATCCGGGCAAACTCCATCGTGCGTTCGGTTTCCTCGCGGAGAGCCCGACGAACTGGCGTCTCCGGCAGGGAGCAGGCAGCAGCATAGGCATCGATATTCGGCGACACGAGATCGGCCATGAGTTTCACTCCAGGAGAGAGTTATGCGACAATTCGCACCGGCCGCGAATCATACCACGTCATCGTGGAGAAAGAGCGTAGACGTGAAGACCTTGAAGACATTGGAACCGTTAACGAGCCGACTGCTGGAAATTAAGCGTATTCAAAGCGCGGCTTCCGTCTTGTCATGGGATCAGGAAACATACATGCCGGCAGGCGGCGGGGCAGCCCGCGCCGAACAAATCGCCACCCTGGAAGGCCTGGCGCATGAGCGACTCGTGTCGCCTCACATTGAATCCTTATTGACTGCATGGATCGATCCTACGACCGGACAGGCGGCAGACACCTGGGATGAACCATCGCGCTCGCTGTTGCGAGAGGTCTGGCGCGACTTCCGGCGTGCGAAAAAACTTCCGTCTGATTTTGTCATCCGCCTGAGCCGTGAATGTTCGTTGGCGCAACAGGCCTGGGTGGCTGCGCGGGCAGAAAGTCGATTCGGGAAATTTCTGCCTTCGCTGAAAACCGTACTCGCCCTCAAATGTGAAGAAGCGCAGTATTTGGGGTACCGGGATTCACCCTATGACGCGCTGCTGGATACCTACGAGCCCGGCGCCACGGTAGGCCAACTCACGCCGCTCTTCGCACAACTCCGTGCCCGACTGGTTCCGCTCCTGAAGCGCGTTCAGGCCAGCCAGGTGAGCATCGACGATAGCTGCCTCCACCATAGCTTTGATCACACGAAGCAGATTGAGTTTGGGCGGCTGGTCCTTGTCGCCATGGGATACGATTTCGAGCGCGGCCGCCTCGATCTCTCGGCGCATCCGTTTACCACCTCATTTCACCCGACGGACGTCCGGGTGACGACGAGGGTCTTCGAGAAGGATTTGCCGTCATGCCTCTTCAGCTGCATTCACGAAGGCGGCCATGGCTTGTACGATCAGGGCCTGGACCCACGCTATTACGGATCGCCCCTCGGCGAGTCTGTCTCACTCGGCTTTCATGAGAGCCAATCGCGGCTCTGGGAAAACTGTGTGGGCCGGTCGCGGGCATTCTGGCAATGCTTCTACCCCCTGTTGCAGCACACATTCCCTCAACAACTGGCCGGCCTGTCCCTCGATCAGTTCTATGCCGCCATCAATCGCGTCACCCCCTCGCTCATCCGCGTAGAGGCTGATGAGCTGACCTACAATCTGCATATCATGCTGCGCGTGGAAATTGAGCAGGCTCTCATTGAGGGTCGGGCGCAGGCGGAAGATCTCCCAAGCCTGTGGAATGACAGAATGCAGGCCTACCTGGGCATCACCCCGTCACAGGATGCCGACGGCGTCCTGCAGGACGTACACTGGTCGATGGGGGCCTTCGGTTATTTTCCCACCTATACGTTAGGCAACCTGTACTCGGTACAATTTTTCGAGCAGGCGAAGCTGGAGATTCCGCAATTGGACGAACAGATTGCAGCCGGGCAATTAGTCCCGCTCAGGCACTGGCTGGAACAAAAGATTCACCGGTGGGGACGGATGTTTACGCCGGACCATTTAGCTCGACGGGTCACCGGTAACGGCGTAAGTCCGGAGCCGTTCTTACGATATCTCGAGGCAAAATACGGAGATCTGTACCGTCTCTAACTTTCTCGACTGGCACACACTCCCCACGCCCTTCACTCCTGCTTATACAGGTATTCCGCGACAGGAAACTTATCTAGGGCCACAACAGGGCCCTTCAGCCCTGGCGCGCCATTTTGCCGACGTGGTATTTATAACCTACTTAAAAATAGGGACATTTCCCCTTTTTGCCCTGCGCTGGAACATCACTCGGCTCAGCATGGTAACCAAGGACTCGAAGGAAAGGCGTCTGACATAGAACGTGCCGAGAAGAGAATTCACACCGCACCTGGCCGGGGCTGTCGATGTCTGCTGGAGCTATTCCGCGACTAAACGTCATGAGGGAGCACGTACACGGTAATGTCTCTGGTTTCCGAACAGATACAGGCACATCCGTGGCTTGCGCTGAATATGCAGGCGCTCGACGACCTGCCTGCCCCTCCACACGGTGGCTCGCCGTGCTTCAGCCACGCCCTATGGGAGACGTTACTACCGTGAATGCATTGGACACGATGCCCACTGTCAAAACCGACCTCAATGTCCTGCTTGCCGACGACCATGCCCTCCTTCGGCGCGGGCTCAAAGAATTCTTGCAGGATTTCCTCACGGAGGATGGATTAACGCCTCACATCACCGAAACTGCTTCAGCTCAGAGTGCGATTGATCAAATTCGGACTGGGACATGGGACCTCGTAGTCCTCGACCTGAATTTACCAGACATGCCTGGCCTGGAAGTCTTGCGCATTCTGAAAGCTCTCCAACCCAGTTTACCGATTCTGATTGTGAGTATTTATGCAGAGCAACATTATGCCGCTCGGGCTATTCGCGCAGGTGCGCTGGGGTACCTGACCAAAGACACCGGTCCGCAACAGCTTCGCGCAGCCGTCTCCCGAATTCTGCAAGGCGGCAACTATTTCCCACCGCCACCATCGGAACAGCTCACAGACACGATTGTGAACCGTGACACATCGAGCGCCCACGACCTCCCCGCGGTTCTCTCAGACCGGGAGATCGAAGTCCTCCAGTGGATTGCCCAAGGTCGGCGGCTGACGGAAATCGCGGAACACCTCAACTTAAGCATTAAAACCGTGAGCACCTACCGTGCCCGGCTGCTCACGAAACTGGGAATGAGAACGACCGCAGAGCTGATTCGGTATGCCCTGGATCAGCAGCTGGTTTAACGCCACTGCGTTATCGAGAGGAGGCACACTTTCACGACACCACCTCCACGACAACGGGCAGGCATCTGCGAAGCTTTTTCGAGCTGTCGCACGGTGATTAATCGCTGTCCATCATCACTTCGCGTCGGGGGACTATGGCCAATATCCTGATTATCAATGCCGACTCGTATCTGAAACGGCTCATCAAGCTGGCCCTCCCCGGAATGGAGCACTTCCTTCAGTATAGTGCCACGCTACACAATGCCACCGCTCAACCTCCCACATCAAAGCTGGATCTGGTGATTGCCCGCCTGGTCGCCAACGATGACCAGGGGCCTGAAGAGCTGATCGACATCCGAAAAGCCTTTCCAAACGCCCGGATCGTGGTCACAGCGGTGCTGCAGGAGCCTGCCCTGGAGGGAGAGAAGTTTCAGCGTGTGGTCCGCGAATTAGACATCGAGTATTGTCTGCTGGAGCCGATCGAGACGGGAGCCATGTTGCATACGATCCAGTCGGCCCTCGCCCTTCCCCGACGCCACTAGGACAGACCAGTTCCAGCTGCGCTCGTTATTATGAAGAGATGAGCGGGGACTACCGCGCGACGTCAGGGGAGAGAGTGCCTGCTTCATGCCTGCTCAATAAGAAAAGTTCTCTTATTGAGCTGCGGCATCCTGGTCAATATCCCATCGAAACATTGAGTTTCGTCAGATGATTGGCAGGCAATAGAAATTCCGCCGACGCTTCGATACGCGAAGGCACCAGAAGCGTGGTGTGAAACACGATATCGCGGATGGGAATTTTGAGCTCGGGCTGCTGCGGCGTGCTCAATTCCACAGATTCGACGGATTGCATGATGGCGGTGACGTCCTGCGGACCATACGTGGCAATGACGGCGTGCAGAATGTCTCGGACCTTTTCATTCGTCTCGTTGCCATCAATCCCTTTCATCAGGAGGGGCAGGGTCTCATCACGAACCTGATCAGACGGACTGAAGTTTTCGACCCGTTCCTTGCGCCGGAGAGAAGTCAGGTCATTATCTAGATCCCGACTGAAGGCCCCATACGCAAACCGGACGAATTCAAAATGCAACCCCTTCAGGCCCTTTCCGAACATCTGCAGCTCACAGAGAAAGCACAGCTGTTGGAGCTTCACGTCGCTCAATAACCCATAGGGCTCGGCGAGCGAAAGCACATAGAGCAGGAGGGCCCGGTCAACGGTCATTTCGTGGGACTTTCGCAAGGGTCTCGTCTCCTCACAAGTGGCGGTAACGGGGGACTATAAACAGGCCGCTTCCGATTCGTCAATCGAGATGGTCTCCGCGACAAACCCTCTTGACCCATCGAGGCATTTTCGTCTTTAATGAGCGTCTTTCACGCCGAGTCACGCGCCATGAGCAAATCCCTGAAAGAGATGGATGTGCTTCGCCAGCATCTGGCCAAGCATCAATTGAAGCTGACTCGCCAGCGCGAACTGATCCTGACGGCGTTCCTGCGACAAGAGCACGTGACGGCTGAAACCATGTACCACCAACTCGCGAAGAAAGATCCTCACCTTGGCCTCGCCACCATCTATCGCACCCTGAATCTGTTTTGCGAGGCAGGAATAGCCCAAGCTCGACACTTCGGCACCCAAACGCAATACGACAACATCTCCCACAAAGGCCACCACGACCATTTGATCTGCACGGGTTGCGGCACCATTGTCGAGTTCGAGAATTGCGAAATCGAACGATTGCAGGAAGAAGTCGCCACCAAGAATGGCTTTGTCATTCAAACCCATCGATTGGAACTGTACGGCCTCTGCGCGCGCTGCCGCCATTGACGGATTCCCGTCGTATCCGGTATCATCTTGAGACGGCTTATCAATTTCAACTAGGACGCCCTCCGGGTGTCCTCACACGTGGAGGCACGCCGCATGGCTCGATTCCCTCGCACCCTGTTCGCCCTGACGCTGGTCCTCTCGGCGCTGATCCTGGCTTCATGGCCTGTCAATTCTGCGGACGCGGCCGATAAACTCGTCGTCTATTCAGGTCGCGCCGAGCGGTTGATCAAGCCGGTGCTTGATGAGTTTCAAGCCAAAAGCGGTATCCAGATCGAACTCCTGTCTTCAGGCACCACCGAGTTGGTCAACCGGTTGCAGGCAGAGGGGGACCACACCCCTGCCGATGTCTTTTTGACCAACGATGCCGGGAGCCTCGAACATGCGAGAGAGCTTAAACTCCTTCGCCCCATGAATATGCGAGAGGTCGACCGGGCCATCCCGTCTCAGTTCCGCGCGTCGGACAACAGCTGGATCGGCCTTTCCGGTCGATTTTGGATTGTCGTGTACAACACGAATTTGGTGAAACCGGAGCAAATCCAGTCGCTCCTCGACCTGGGCCAGCCGCAATGGAAGGACAAAATCGCCATCCCGAATTCCGGCAGCGAGTACCTTCAAGCCGGCGTGTCGGTCATTAAGACGACCTTCGGCGACGAACGCACCAAACAATTCCTCCAAGGGCTGAAGGCCAATGCAGGGTCGCAGGTCTACCAGAAAAGTTCGCAAATTGTGGAGGCAGTCGCCAAAGGCCAAGTCGCGGCGGGTATCGTCAACCACTACTATATTTATCGCCATCTGGCAGCACAGCCGACAGCGCCCATCGCCGCGATCATGACCGATCAGCAGGAAGGCGGCATGGGAGCCATCATGAATGTGACCGGCATTGGAGTGACCCGGGCTTCGAAACACGTCGACAGCGCCAAATTGCTCATCGAGTTTCTCGTGGCTCAAGCCGGACAAAAACTCTTTGCAGACTTGGATAAAGAATATCCGCTGCATCCGGACGTGAAAGCCGATCCGGCTCTCGTCGACCGACACAGCTTCCGCGCGGCGCTCGTTCCTCTGGCCAGACTTGCTGAATTGCGCGAACCCACTCTCACCTTGATCGAGCAGGTCGGCCTCCGCTGACCCCCTGTGGTAGAGCATGCTTACCGCGACCAGAGTTCACGCACCGTCTTCCCTACAGTGGATCAGTCTGTTGACTGCCGCGTTTCTGGTCCTGCCTACTGCCTATATTGTTTATGTCGCGATGACGGCCGCGCCAGCCGTATGGGCTCGGCTCTGGTCCACACGCATCCCAGAATTGTTGGGGAATACGCTGTCGTTAGCCGTTGGCGTCGGGCTGATCACGTTGGTGTTAGGCGTGTCGCTGGCCTGGATCACCGTGCGATACGATTTCCCCGGACGCCGCATTTGGGAATGGGCGCTTGCGCTGCCACTTGCCATGCCGACTTACGTGCTGGCGTACGTCTATGCCCACTTATTGGGAATGGGCGGCCCGGCGGAACAGTGGTGGCAACTGGTCTTCGGCCCTGACGCTCGATTGCCAGGGCCCCAAAGTTTTACCGGGGTCACCATGGTCATGGCCCTCGACACCTTTCCCTTCGTGTACCTGCTGGTACGCAGCGCACTCCAGAATCTCAATGTCTCGTTTGAAGAGGTGGCACGCGCCTGCGGCGTCTCCCCATGGGCTACGCTTCGGCGGGTCACGCTCCCCCTGATTCGCCCTGCCATTGCGGCAGGGCTGGCGCTTGTCATCCTCTATGTGATCTCAGACTTTGGCGCGGTGTCCTTACTCCGGTATCAAACACTGACTTATGCGGTTTACCAACAGATGACCAGCCGGTACGACCACACTGCCGCCAGCATCCTGAGCCTCCTGCTGGTGGTCATGGCCATCATCTTTCTGGTGACCGAACGGTGGTTTCGCCAACGTAGTCGCTTCTATCAGACATCCGGTCGATACCGCCGATCGACACGTCACCACGCAGGGCCCATTGGAACAGCGCTGATCACCGGCTACGTCGTCCTGGTCTTCGGAGCCGCGTTTGGCATTCCTGCAGCCATGTTGATCCACTGGAGCGTGGAGGCCATTTCTCAAGGCGCGCTGGACACACGCTTCCTGGGCTTTATCTGGAACAGCAGTTTTCTGGCAGCACTGGCCGCCTGCGGCGCGATCATCATCGGACTTCCCCTAGCCTACCTCGCCAGCCGCCGCCCCTCACGACTGAACATCGCCTGCCTGCAAGCCGCCTATGCCGGCTATGCGTTACCGGGGCCGGTGGCAGCACTGGCAGTGCTCGTACTCTTCACTCACTTCGCACCGGCGTTGTATGGGACTGTGGTCGTACTGATCATTGCCTATATTCTGCATTTCCTTCCAGTTGGCCTCCAATCCATGGAGCCGGCCCTGCAACAAGTGACGCCCAATGTCGAGGAAGTGGCCCGCACCCTGGGATGCACGACCCACCAAAGCCTGTGGCGTGTTACTCTTCCGCTTGTCCGCAACGGATTTGTTGCCGCCTGGGTGTTGATGTTTCTTCAAACCATGAAAGAACTGCCGGCCACATTGCTGTTGCGACCTGTAGGATTTGATACACTGGCCATTCGTGTGTGGCTCGAAGCCAGTGAAGAGTATTACCAACTGGCAGCACCGGCCGCGTTGCTCATCGTCCTTTTGAGTCTTCCAGCGCTGATGTTGTTGGTATCCAAGGACTGGCGTGGGGATGCGCAAGAGGGCATCAAGTGAACCCCGTGAACGAATCTGTGACAGACGAGCACCAGACCACGTCCGGGGGGCCGACCCCGAATACTCTGGATACGACCGCCGCACGATCCGCTGTGCTCGAATTGCGCGATGTATCGTGCGCCTATGAACCCACACGACCGGCCATTGAAGGCATCACTTTCACGGTCCACCAAGGAGAGATTCTCTGCCTGCTCGGTCCTTCCGGCTGCGGCAAAACGACTATCCTGCGAGCCATCGCAGGGTTTGAGCGGGTGACCGCGGGTAGCATTGCGCTGTCCGGCCAACTGGTCTCCTCTCGGGATACCATGATTCCAACCGAACAGCGGCATATCGGCATGGTGTTCCAAGAATACGCGCTGTTCCCGCACTTACGGGTCGAAAAGAACATCGCGTTCGGGCTACGGCACCTTCCACGAACCGAGCAACAGGCGATCGTTGATGATCTGCTCACGTTAACCGGCCTGCGTGGCTTGGAGCATCGGTATCCGCATGAACTTTCAGGTGGGCAACAGCAACGCGTCGCCCTCGCCCGGGCCCTTGCCCTTCGTCCGGTACTCCTCCTCCTCGACGAACCGTTCAGCAATCTCGATCCCGATATGGCGAGTCGCATGCGCCAGGATCTTCACGCCCTGCTGAGACAAACCAAGACCACAGCGATTCTTGTGACGCATGATCACGATGAGGCGTTTTCCATGGCTGACCGTGTGGCGGTCTTAAACAAGGGGCGCCTGGAACAATTCGATACGCCCGAAGCCATTTATCACCTCCCGACGACCCCCTTCGTTGCCGATTTTGTCGGCCAGGCGGATTTTATCGCCGGCGTTGTGACGCACCAGCTGGTAACAACGGAAATCGGCGACTTTCCGAACACCCAACACCTCGCGACGGGCACGCATGTCGTCGTGATGATTCGCCCCGATGATATTCACATCGTCCCGACCAAAGGCGCCGATGCCCGTATCCTTGCACGGCAATTCAAAGGGTCGGAGAATGTCTACACGATCCAACTGCCATCAGGACAAATCGTACATAGTAGTGAATCATCACTGAGCATGTATCAGGTGGGAACTGCCATCGCCCTCCGCGTGGTGGCGACCCATACGGTCTTGTTTCCGCAACCGCCCGGCTCTCCGCCCGTGCTGGCGTGACATCAGACGCACTTCCTGACGCGAGACCGAGCACGACGGAGAAAAACATCCGTGACGATGTGATGCGGGCTTCCCCCCGACGATAACAGTGGAGGATCAACGAATGGATGTGCTGAAAAATGCAGTGGAGTATGGGATCATTGGCCTGTTGATCGCGCTGAGCGTGTGGTCGGTCGCGGTCGCGGTTGAGAGATGGCTTTATTATAGACGCGTCAACCTAACGCAGTTTACTGACGTTCAGACCTTTGAGATGGCACTGACCAAGCGACTCGTCATCATCGGTACCGTCGCAGCCAATGCACCGTACATCGGATTGCTGGGCACGGTGTTAGGCATTATGATGACCTTTCATACGATGGGCACCTCGGGAACCATGGCCGTGCACACCATCATGATCGGCCTGAGCCTAGCGCTCAAGGCGACGGCGGTCGGTCTGCTCGTGGCCATCCCCTGCGTCGTCATGAACAATATTCTTCGCCGACGCGTCGCCGAACTACTGACGACCTATAAGGTGCAACATGGAACGAGAGGTTAATCAGATCAACGTCATTCCGTTGGTCGATGTAATGTTAGTGCTGCTCGTCATCGTCCTGACGACTGCGACCTTCATTAGCACGGGCCAAATCCCCGTCAATCTCGCCAAGGCGAAGGAGGCCGGGGATCATAAGGATGTTCCCGTCGTCGTAACGTTGACTGCCAACGGAGAGCTGTTTTTAAACGACCGCCCTGTTCCGGCCGATGGCCTCAAAAACATGCTCGTCGCTCATCCGCGCGAGTCCCTGGTTGTTGTACGAGCCGACAAGGTCACGCTGCTGGAGCGTTTTGTCTCGGTGGTGGATGAGATCCGTGGCCTGGGGTTCCAATCCGTCAGCCTGGAGGTCGTGCGCCTGTGACCGACTCCCATCCCGGCACGCCGGACGCCTTCGTCCGCTTGCGTGCAAGCGGGTGGATCATCTCGCTCTGCCTGCATGGCACAGCCGTCTTCTTAGCCGCACTGTTCGCCTCCAGGATCGGACTCGCTCCGCCCTCATCGTTGTTCCATTGGGATGTGACTGTCGTCAGCCGATCAGTTCCACCCTCTACGCCATCACCCACGATCGAAAAACCGCAAGTCGACCCAAGTCCTGCGCGCGTGACAACACCGAGCCCCCCCATACCCCCTAAGCGCTCCACGGCTCCTGAGTTACAACAATCAACGAAATCGGCTTCGACCTCAAACCCTGTTATTGATGGACCGCAAACTTCCACCCCGGTTCTTCCACCGCCCGCCCAAGAAATCAAGCCGGAACCTCAACGTCCTCTGGTGCCCCCTCTTCCCGAGGCACTGGACGCCCCGCGAGCACAGCCGGCAACGGAACCGCCCCCTACGCCAGTGGACCAATCTCCCGCGGAGGTTCAGCAACGGCCAGCACCGGCAGCTCCTCTTCCCAAAGACCCTGAACCCGCGCCACAATTATCGTCGCCGCTGCCGACTGCCCAGCAATCCCCTGAACAGACCTCAGCCCCTCCATCAACCGCCGCACTCGCCCCCACGACGAGCACCATTCCGACCCCGACCAGAAAGGCCGACTATGGCTGGCTAGCGGGCATCCTCTCCCCCCGCATTGAAGCGCTGAAAGAATATCCGGTGGATGCGCGGCTCAAACATATTGAAGGGCGAGTGGTGGTGCGAATTGTCATTCAGGGGGATGGGCAGATCGTCTCCGCTGTGATCGCAAAAAGTTCGGGGGATGACACCATCGATCAGGCAGCGCTTGAAACGATTCGGAAAATTTCTCCGGTCACGCTGACGCAGCCGCTCGAACAATCATCGGTTACCCTTCATGTTCCCATCCGCTACCAGCTGGGGCCATAACCGAGACCGCGTCCCTACCGATGCCGGCCTTCAGTCAGCATAGCCTTGCAGATCGCGAAGCTACGGTTTCATACTGGCGTTCGTGACGAACCTCTTCCAGCGCTATTCGACGCCGTCTTTGATCCGGACTCGCCCTTGGAGGGAGGAGGACACCCAGACCTTTCCGTCACGATCAACGATCACCGCGCCGACACCAGGCAACGTTTCCACCAGCGCGAGTCCCCGTTCTCGTCCCATCACAAAAATGCCTGTATCCAACCCATCTGCCGTCAGGCCGTCTTTGGCGACAATCGTGACACTTTGACAGTCGCGTGCCGGCTGCAGCGTCGCTGGATCCAGTACATGATGATATCGAATTCCATCCCGCTCGAAATACCGTTCGTAATCGCCCGCGGTGGAAATCGCCTCATTCTGAAGATCGATAAATGCCAGCACCGCTCCTTCCCGCCGTGGATGGCGGATAGCAAATGGAAATGTGGTACCGTCCGGCAAGTGACCAAACGTGCGAATATCTCCGGACAACGCCACAACACCCGCAGTGGCCCCCGTCTTTTGCATCGCCTCAACTGCCATGTCTGCCGCAAAGCCCTTACCGATGCCGCCGACATCCACACGCATTCCCGATTTCTCGAGATAGACTGTTCCCTGTGTCTGATTCAGGTGTAAGGCGTTCAAGTTCGTGAGTGGGCGGATTCTCTCTAGCTCAGCCTCCGACGGTATCTGTTGCCGATCCAAAACACTCCAGGCCTCGACCGCCGGACCGACAAGAATATTGAGACCGCCCTCCGTGAGCCGAGCCATCGCGACTGATGCTTGGAGCACCCTCATGGTATCAGGACTGATGGAGACGGCGTCTTTTCCCGCCGCCCCATTCACGCGAGACAATTCGCTGTCCTTGATCCAGGTGCTCAACAATTCTTCCAACCGATGAATCTCCTGAAACCCTGCCGATGTGGCATTTTGGGCTGTCTCCCGATCAGCAGCGACTGCCGTAATGCTTACCCACGTCCCCATATGCATCTGTGTGCGCTTCACGAGAATCGGAGAGGGCCCGACATTCCCAGCGGCACACCCCAATCCAAGCAACAATAGAAAATACAGAGTTCCGCGGATTGTCAGAGCATATCCGCGCCGTAGGCCAGTATCCCTGATCAACACGAATCGACATATCCGGCAGGTCTTCCTGATGAGGCACCAGTTCATCGGCATGGTCCTTCGTTAGCGTGAAGGCGGCATAGAGCCATATTCTCTACCAGAAAAGAAAATTGCAAACTGTGCGCCGCTTGCGAGTACCGGCTATGCCAAGCGGCTCTTCGTGTTCAGCACAAAGTGCTCATGCGCGACAAGCCGCACCCTTCTTCCTGACGTTCCACTCGCTTCAACACCATTGCCAAACCATCTTGACATCCCCCTGCTGATCGGGATATTAATAATCGTTCTCAATTTAACGAACACGACTTCGTCTATGACACCAACCAGCAATGCAACCGACTCCATGTGCCACGACAGCGAAACCCGCTGCGAATGCGGTCAATTGATTGCCAAAGTTCGCGGACAGGGCTTAGAGCTCAAGTGCAAGCGCTGCAAACGCATCGTGGTCATTCCTTTCACCTCAATTGAAGGATGGGGCACAGTCCCGGCATGATTCGATTTACGAAAGGAGGCCTCGTCACCGGACAATATCCAAGGCTTCAACCACACCCACAGGCTTTCACCACAGACCAGAGACCATTGAGTCCCGAGTCATACCATAACCTAACTCGCGGATGGAGGATCCCCATGAAAATCCGGGCAATCCTCGGGGCCCTGGTCCTGGCCAGTCTACCGGCAATGCCGGCGTTGGCGGAAAACATGACCCCGGAGGAGATCAAGAAGCTGGTTGACGAAGCGGTTGAAAAACGATTGCAGGAACATGAGCGCCGGGAAGGAACCCTTGAGCGCAGGGAAAACGCGGCTACTCCCGGTACTGAGCCGGGCATCGGCAGCCTTCCCGAGGTGGGCAAAGAACGACGCACCGATACACAGCCCGCACTGGGTTTTAGTTCGACAGGTTCAGGCCGCTTGGTCTATGCAAAACCATTCGTGGCTGCACCGAAAGCCATCGTCGGCGGCTATATGGACATCCAATACCGTGCGCAACGAAAGGCCAGCATTGAGAATGGGTACGGCGGGGGAACCAACGGGTTCGATCAGCAACGCTTCGTCCCTTTCATTTACGCCGATATTACCGAGCACGTGAAGTTCGCATCTGAAATCGAAATCGAGCATGGCATTCGAGAAACCAGCAATAATGAAATCAGCTTGGAGTTTGCCCACATTGACTATTTAGTCCATGAACCGTTCAATATCCGGGCCGGAATCCTGCTTGTCCCCATCGGCAAATTCAACCTCCTGCACGACTCGCCACTCAACGATTTGACTGACCGGCCGCTCGTCAGTCAACTGATCATTCCTTCGACGATGTCCGAAACCGGTGTGGGGTTCTACGGCACCCTCTATCCTGGCCGCACGAGCAAGCTGGATTACGAGTTCTATGTGACGACCGGCCCTTGTGGGTACAACCAAGATGGCTCCCCACGCGTGAGCGAGGCCAGCGGGACGAAAAATTCACGCCAGAGGAAATGCGCCTCGGACGATGGTTTTGACATTAATAATGGGAAAGCCGTCTCAGGTCGTGTGGCGTTCAGTCCCATGCTTGGAGTAGAAGTCGCCGGATCAAGCTACTACGGCAATCAATCTGCCACCAGCTACAACCCGCTGAGCATCACGGCTGTTGACTGGACGCTGCAAAAAGGTCCCTTCGAAATCATCGGTGAAGCCGCCTGGGCCTACGCCAGAGGTAACTCGCGTGCCATTCAGGGAGCCACGTTCGCTACTCCTGGAACATTCCTGACCGGCATCAATACCCTGAATGCCTTTGCTGGTCCACCGCAGCGGATGCAAGGCTTCTATCTTCAAGGGAACTACCATTTCATGCCGGCCTTCCTCACGAAACTCTCTCCTAAGCGATTTGGTGAGGGCTCGACGTTTACAGCTGTGGTCCGCTATGACCGCGTGAATTTAAACCG
>WBZQ01000754.1_pt1 | contig 24084 bp, 21 predicted proteins | sample 5204251 | NCBI WGS metagenome assembly WBZQ01 (sample SAMN12412402, study PRJNA552823) | activated sludge metagenome | isolation source: activated sludge from nitrification reactor of wastewater treatment plant... | place: USA: Virginia | collected 2017-09
CAGGCTCGGTCGGACCGATATGGCGCGGCACAAACGTATCGTTCGGTTCGAGAAACTGCGGTTCTGGCATGGGGGTGAAATCCTGCTATAAGGTGACGCACTCGTTCATTCGAGGCAGAGTGGGTACCCTATCATGCAGCACAGAGTTTTCCAAGCGTTCAGCGGCCATCTCGCGTCGCTTGTTTTCCAAATTTCCATAGCGTAATAGTGAGACCAAACCCTATGCCCAGGGCAACGTTGACCGTCACGAAACGGGACCGGGACTAGAAGACCTCATGATGATCCATGACATTCTCGTGGTTGGAGCAGGACTCGCCGGCATGCGGGCCGCCATTGCCGTGCCGCCGGATATCAATGTCGCGCTACTTTCGAAGGTGCACCCCGTCCGCAGCCATTCCGTCGCCGCCCAGGGAGGCATCAACGCGGCCATCGGCGCAGAGGATTCCTGGGAGGCCCATGCCTATGACACCGCCAAGGGCGGCCTCTATCTGGGCGACCAGGACGCCATCGAAGCCATGTGCAAGGAAGCGCCGCAGGACATTTTAGAATTGGAACGCATGGGTGTGATCTTCAGCCGCACCCCGGAAGGACGCATCGCGCAACGCCCCTTCGGAGGAGCCGGCTACCCCCGTACCTGTTACGCAGCGGATCGCACCGGCCATGCCCTCTTACACGCCATGTACGAACAGCTGATGAAGCGCCGCTGCAAGGTCTATGAGGAGTGGTACGTCACGGCATTGCTGGTCGAAGACGGGCGCTGTTGCGGGGTGGTCGCCTGGGACATGATCCATGGCGGATTACAGGCGCTACGCGCGAAAGCGGTAATCCTGGCTACCGGCGGAAGCGGGCGCATCTTTTCCACCAGTACCAACGCGGTGATTAATACCGGCGACGGGATGGCGCTGGCGTACCGCGCAGGCGTTGCGCTCGAGGACATGGAATTCGTCCAGTTTCATCCGACCACCTTAAAAGACACCGGCATCCTGATCACCGAAGGCGCGCGCGGAGAAGGCGGGTATCTGCTGAACACGCTCGGCGAGCGGTTCATGAAACGCTACGCGCCGGAACAAATGGAGTTGGCAACCCGCTCCACCGTCTCCCTCGCCATCGGACAGGAAATTCAAGAAGGGCGAGGCGTCGACGGCTGCGTCCTGCTCGACTTGCGACATCTGGGCCGCGCCAAAATTCTGGAGCGGCTGCCGCAGATTCGGGAACTGGCCATGGAATTCGCGGGGCTCGATCCGATCGAAACTCCCATTCCTATACGCCCAGGCGCCCACTACCAGATGGGCGGCGTCCGAACCAATGCCTGGGGAGAAACCGACCTACCTGGACTCTTCGCCGCCGGCGAATGCGCCTGTGTCAGTGTGCATGGGGCCAACCGTCTGGGAGGCAACTCCTTACTCGAAACCATTGTCTTTGGACGCCGGACGGGCACGAAGGCCGCTGAGTCGATCCGCGGCGTTCAGCTCCCGCCGCTATCCGAGGCCATCCTGAAGAGCGAAGAGCAGCGCATCAACCTGCTGCTCGGCAACCCCGGGCCTGAGCGGGCCTGGCAGATACGGGACGACCTCGGCAAAACCATGAGCCTCAACCTGGGGATCTTCCGCACGAAACAATCCATCCAAGAGGCCCTCAGTGCCGTCCAAGCCTTGAACCGTCGCGCGGAACACATGTGCGTGCAGGACAAGGGACGCATTTTCAACACCGACCTGATTCACGCGTTGGAATTGCAGTGCCTGCTGGAGATCGCCGAGACCATCGTCGTGGGCGCTTTAGGACGAGAAGAAAGCCGCGGGGCTCACTACCGGGCCGACTTCCCAACCCGCAACGACAAGGCCTGGCTTCGCCACTCCTTAAGCTACCGCCGTCCTGAGGGTCCCCATCTGACCTATGCTCCTGTGACCATTACGCGTTTTCCTCCGGCATAACGCATCCGTTCCCATACCCTTCCTCTCTCCCTAAAACGTGGTCAGGACCGGGCAATGAGCCATCCCACGCCGTCCGGCGGTTGCGCTCCTCCCGTTTTGCGCTATCCTTTTTCATAGTCACCAATTACCCACTGACGGGACCGTCCAGCACGCGCCCGGGCGAAGGGTCGTAAGGCACCATGACTACCGTTCACCCTGGGGCAGCACTCCCTGCATCCCCTGCGCTGACATCGTCGGACACGGCACACACCGCGATCTGTCCCTTCTGCCAGGCCATCATCTCTTGCGCACCAGTGGCCGGTCACCCGGTGCACCAATTTCCCTGCCCTGGCTGTCATGCCAACCTCCTGGTCCTCAACCCGGCTGGACGGCCGACCGATGAAGACATGATCACTCGATCATGGGACGGAGAGCTTCCCGTCGATCTGTCGCGCCGGCTCACAGGAATCGCTGTGGCTGGCTTGGCGTGCCTGTTGAATTATGTGTTGTTGGTGGGCATGGCCTACTGGCTACTGGGACAAATCAAAGCGACCCACGATCCCTACGACATCGATGCCTTGGTGCTGTCGCCGCTTATTTTGAAAGCCAATGGTTGGACGCCGCTCCACCTGGCGGCGGCGAGAGACGACCGGTCCGCTGCCGCAGCGCTCCTAGCAAAAGGACAAGTGGCGGACCAGCGCAACGGCAACGGGCGGACGGCGTTGTTTGAAGCCGCCAAGCGCGGGCACACCGATGTCGTCACGTTACTCTTGCAACACGGAGCGAACCCCAATGCAAAGGGGAAGCAAGGCTTCACACCGCTGTTGGCTGCGGCTGAACAGGGCCATGCCGACACCATTGAAGAGCTCCTTGCCAACGGGGCCGACATCCGAGCGGCCTGCACCTGTGGCGATTCGGCACTCCATCGCGCGGTCCGACGTGGACATCTCGTCGCCGCGCAGATCCTGCTCGAAGGGGGCATTGCGGTGAATCAGAAGAGTCACGGCGAGACCCCGTTGGAAGTCGCGCAACATGACGAGGACCATGAACTGATCGCGCTGCTACAGGCTTACGGAGGCAGAGAGTTTTCTGAGGCCAGGGCCAGACGGGCGGAAGGCATCGCCTTCCAAAAACAGGGCCAGATCGACGAGGCGCTCTTCGCCTACGCGGACGCGCTGAACCTGGATCCAGATGATTTTGAAGCCTATTATGGACGCGGAACCGCCCTGCTCAAGAAAGACGCGCCCGACGAAGCGCTCATTGCCTTTCACGCCGCCATTCGTCTGAACCCCACCTACATCAATGCCTACAGCGCCGCCGCGTCCGTACACACCGTGCGCGGGCAATGGGATCAGGCCCTCCTCCTCTGGAATCAGTTCCTCGCACACCAACCACAAAACGGGCGTGCCCATTTCGAACGGGCCATCGTGAAGCGAGGACAAGGCGATAGCGCGGCATTCCTACAAGGATTGCAACAGGCCTGCACCCTGGGTCATCAGGCTGCCTGCTGAATCATGACCACTGCGGCACTGCATGACGCCACGAGCGCCGCACGCGTCACCTGTCACCGTTGCTTGAGCCGGTACCGGGTCCGTGCGGTGGAACAATTGACGAGGGCGTCTCGCAGCACCTGCGCCACATGCGGTGCCCGGTTCGCAGTAGTCGAGCCGCTATCGTCGGCCTCCCCCGAAGACCTGCCGAGCCGGCACCACAGATCGTCCGTCGTCCCTGACGCCTCGCCCACATCCGACGCGACCGCCTCCATGTCTCCGCCTCTCCGCGCGGCCTTTCATGGGATGGGCGGGACGCTCCTGGGCATGCACGTCGTGAACCTCTGCCTCACGTTGATTACCCTGGGCGGATATCACTTCTGGGCCAAGGCGAAGATCCGCCGGTATCTCTTCAGTCACACGTCCTTTGCAGGGGATCGCTTTGCGTATCACGGGACCGGCAAAGAACTCTACCAAGGGTTTTTGAAAGCCATGTTGGTCTTCGGCATCCCGTATTGTGCGCTGAGCGCCGCGCATACGTTGCTGGACCTTCCGCCGTGGATCGATCTGTTGTCGCAGGCATTAGCCGGTCTGGTGTTCTTCCTCTATGTCCCTGTCGCCATCGTGAATGCGCGCCGGTATCGTTGCACGCGTACTTCATGGCGCGGCATCCGGTTCTCGTTCCGGGGCCGCACCGCAGATTTTCTGAAACTGTATGTTCGGGGATGGTTCGTCACGATCCTCACCCTGGGCACCTACTATCCGTATTTTCACACCCAACGTCAGGCGTTTCTGCATTCCCACACCTATTTCGGCGACCAGCGGTTCCGGTTCACCGGCCACGGATCCGGCGTGATGGTCCCCTTCGCCGTGACCCTGTTTGCCACCTATGCCGTCCTGGGCCTGTGCGGGTTCGCCCTCGCCATGCAGTTGACCAATGCGGGCCTGACGCTCTTGTTGATTCCGTTTGTACTTGGACCGCTGTGGATCTGGCTGCTGGGACAAAAACAACGCTATTTCTGGAATCACACCTCATTCGGAGAAGCCCGCTTTTCATCCGCTATCACTTGGCAACGACTGTTCACGCTGTATCTAGGTAATCTCATCCTGCTCCTGGCCACCCTGGGGTGGGCCTGGCCCTGGGTCACAGTACGCAATGCCCGTTTTTTTATCGGCACCCTATCGCTGCAAGGCTGTGTCGATCTCGATCGGATTATGCAAGACACTACCGACGCCTCGGTCACGGGCGAAGGGTTGTCGAACCTCCTCGACACCGGCTTCGACATGGATGCGTGATCATGTCCACCGCTCGAACTGCTCATTATCTCGACGGCCGCTCCGCCACGCGACATCGTGTCACCCTCACCATCAGTCCAGTCGCCTTGCAGATCGCCATGCCCGACGGCAGCAGCAAGCAATGGCCCTACGGGGACATTCGCCAAACACAAGGGACCTACCGTGGCGAGCCAGTCCGCCTGGAGTTCGGGCCTGAACCGGCAGAGGCGGTGGTCGTCGCCAGCCGCGCCTTGCTGACCGAAATCCATACGGCGGCACCCGGGCTCGCACAGCATTTTCATAATCCCTCGTGGCGCACGACGCGTCTCGCATGGACGCTGGGCGCAGGACTGGGAGTGGTCCTCATACTCATTGGCCTGTACCGCTGGGGGATTCCCGGTATCGCCTCCGCCGCGACACCCTACGTACCAACCACATGGGAGGAGTCATTGGGCCGCAAGATCGTCGAACAGCTCGCCCCGGAGCCGCAGCAATGCCGGGATCCTGAGCGACTCCGGAAGATCGACGCGGTCGTGCACACGCTGGCAGCGACGCATCCATCCTCTCCTTACCGGATCACGCTCTCGGTGGTGGACAATCCCGGCATCAATGCATTTGCGGCTCCCGGCGGCCAGGTGGTGATTTTGCGTGGCCTGCTGGAACAGACCACCAGCGCCGAACAACTCGCCGGCGTCCTGGCGCACGAACTCCAACATGTCTATCTCCGTCACAGCACCAGAGCCATCCTTGAACAGACCGCCGGTACGCTGCTGCTGGCCGCCGTGTCGGGAGACCTGTCAGGAGGACTGGCCTGGGGGCTGCAAGGTGCACAGACCATGGGATCTTTACACTACAGCCGCACCCATGAAGAGGAGGCGGACATCGAAGGGCTTCGCATGCTGGAGGCTGCGCATCTCGATCCCGCCGCCATGATTGCGTTTTACGGAACGCTGCAGAAGTCCGAGCAGGACCATGCCGGACCACCAGATTTTCTCTCGACCCACCCGGACATGGGCCGTCGGCTCACCACCCTTCTCGCCCTTGCCGGCCCCCCGCCGACTGACGCGCGTCCGCTGCTTCCCGGCGAAGACTGGACGGATATTCGCTCCCTCTGTCGAGTACAGGCCACCAGGCGTTCCAGCCCGGACGCTGCCGCTCTCCCCTGACACCACATTTGACCTCATCACAAACCCGCGGCCTCTGTTATAATCCACTCACCTGCGGGCATGATGACCTATGCGCGTTCTAGTCGTTGAAGATGAAACCAAGGTCGGCTCCTTCATCAAGCGAGCCCTCGAGGAAGAAAGTTACGCCGTCGACCTCTGTGAAGACGGCATGCAAGGCCTCGATCTGGCCCTGACCGGCAGCTACGACCTCATCATGATCGACCTCATGCTGCCGGGGTTGCCCGGCATGGAAGTGCTGACCCGTCTCCGCAAAGAAAAAATTCAGACGCCCGTCTTGATTCTGACGGCGCAGTCCAAAGTCGATCAACGCGTCAAGGGCTTGGATGCGGGGGCGGATGACTACCTCACCAAACCCTTCGCCATCGACGAATTGCTCGCGCGCGTGCGTGCCCTCTTGCGGCGCGGCACGGCCGAATCGTCCGGCACGCTCCAGATCGATGATCTCATCCTCAACCCGGCTACGCGGGAGGTGACGCGCGGAGGACAACGTATCGATCTCACGGTCAAAGAATATGCCCTCCTGGAATATTTCATGCGTCATGCCGGTCGGGTGTTGACCCGCCCGATGATTTCCGACCATGTCTGGAATCAGGACTTCGATACCTTCACCAACGTCATCGACGTCTACGTGAATTATCTGCGCAATAAGATCGATCGCGGGCGGGCTCGAAAACTGATCCATACGATCCGAGGGAGCGGGTATATGCTCAAGGTCGACTGATGCCGCTGCGAGTCCGGCTCACCCTCTGGTACGGAACGGCGCTGGCCCTGATCCTGCTGACATTCTCCGTGGTGCTCTACACCATCACGGCCCGCGGCCTCCGCGACCAGGTCGATGAGTCGTTACAGGAAACCGCCTCAGCCGCCGTGCGCTCGCTAGAGACCCGGGGGTTCCTGCCCCTCATCGATGAAGACGCCCTCTTGAGTCAATTCCCTGAACTCACCCGTATCGATAAATTCTTTCAAATCTTCAGCCCCACCGGCACCATCACCATCCGTTCCCCGAATATCCGGCAGCACGACGTTCCGTTGAGCCGCCCGGCCCTGGAAGCCGCCTTCACCGGCAGCACCGTCTTCGAATCGGCCAGATACCCCAACGAACCGCCGCTACGCCTGGTGTCTGTTCCGATCATTTACCGCGGCTCGCTGCTCTATATCGTGCAGGTGGGGACGACGCTGGAAGGTGTCGAAGAAACCCTACGTCGCTTTCTCCTTGTGCTGCTCGTCATGGCGCCGATCGCGTTGGTCGTCTCTTTGGTGGGCGGCTGGTTTCTCGCAGGACGCGCCCTGCGCCCGGTCGACTCCATCACCGTCGCCGCACAACGAATCGCTGCGGGCGACCTCACGCAACGGCTGCATTCTGAACGCTCGACGGATGAAATCGGGCGCCTGACCGACACGTTCAACAATATGATCGCTCGACTGGAGACCTCCTTCTCGCAAATCCGGCAGTTCAGCAGCGATGCGTCTCACGAACTGCGCACGCCGCTGACGGTCATGAAAGGCGAGAGCGAGTTGGTCCTACGCCGCTCCCGTCCCGTCGAAGATTACATCGCCGTGCTGGAAAGCAATCTGGAGGAAATCGACCGCATGTCCCGCATCGTGGAGGAACTGCTCTTCCTCTCGCGGGCGGATATGGGGCAGGTGAAAACAGAATGCGAGCCGGTCCGGCTGGAGGCCTTAGTGGAAGACATTCAACGCCAGGCCTGCCTCCTCGGGCAGGAACGGGAAGTGGACGTCATCATGGGCACGATTCAACCGGCCACCGTACGCGGAGACGAACTGCGTCTGCGGGAACTCATCCTCAACATCGTCGACAACGCGGTGAAATATTCTCATCCCCGCGGCAAGGTCGAAATCGATGTGCGAGTAGAAGGCGCTACCGCACGCCTTGCGGTACGGGATTACGGGATCGGCATTCCGCAGGACGCGCACAAACAGATTTTCGACCGCTTCTTCCGCACCGATGACGCCCGGGCCCATACCAAAAAAGGGACCGGCCTCGGCCTGGCCATTTGCGCCTGGATTGCGGAAGCCCACCATGGACACATCGAAGTCCAAAGCGAGATCGGCACAGGATCCACCTTCACCCTGGTCCTGCCGTTGGCTCCAGGGGCAGCTTAACGACTTCTAATTCCTCGTTAACAGTTTTCTCATCCAGGGCTGTTACCTTCCAAATGACTGTCGCACGGAGGATCAATCTCTCTCGCGTGTACAGACCACCGCCATCTAGGAGGAGCCCCTATGCAACGACCCACACCGTCAGTCAGTGTCTTAGCCGGTATTGCCGCCGTGAGCGCGGGGTTAATCTGGAGCTATACTCCGCTGTCATCATCTCACGCCTCAAATCCATCGCCCGTCGTAGAGGAACGCCCGATGGTGCCAGCCGGCGCCTTACCCGCTGCCGGATTCGCCGATGTGGCCAAGACGGTCACACCGGCCGTCGTCAACATCACCACCAGCGGCGCGGAAGCAGTGTCTGACCATGCCCGTCCACGGGGAAAAATGGAAGACTTTTTCGGATCACCATTCGGGCCGCGCCGATTCGGGCCACCCCCGGAACCGCGGGAACATCGAGGCGGCGGCCAAGGGTCCGGCGTGATCGTCACCCAGGATGGATATGTCCTGACCAACAACCATGTGATTGCCGGAGCGAAGACCGTCACCGTTACGCTCCCCGATAAACGGGAGTTCAAGGGGCGAATTGTCGGCAGCGATCCGAAGAGTGACATTGCCGTGGTCAAGATCGACGGCACTCAACTTCCGACTATTCCTTGGGGCGATTCCAGCCGCCTGCAGGTCGGGGAATACGTGCTGGCCGTTGGCAATCCCTTCGGTCTGAACTCCACGGTCACCCTGGGCATCGTGAGTGCACTGGGACGTGGACACATGGGCATCACGCAGTATGAAGATTTCATTCAGACCGATGCCGCCATCAATCCGGGCAACAGCGGCGGTGCGCTCGTGAATACCAAAGGAGAGCTGATCGGCATCAATACGGCCATCTTTTCTCAAACCGGCGGCTACCAGGGTGTCGGCTTCGCCGTCTCGACCGGCATGAGCAAGCCGATCTATGAAAGCCTGGTGAAGACCGGCAAGGTCGTACGCGGCTACCTGGGCATCGGTATTCAAGACCTGAACCATGATCTCGCCAAATCCTTTGGCGTGAAGGGCACCAATGGCGCGGTCGTCACCGACGTGAAGGAAGATGGCCCGGCGGACAAGGCCGGAATCAAGCAAGGCGATGTGATCCTTTCCTTCCAGGGCGCGCAGATCGAAGATGCCGTGACACTCCAACGCGCGGTCACGCGAACCGCGGTCGGCAACAAAGCCACGGTCAAAGTGTTGCGCGACGGCCAGGAGAAGGAGTTCGCGGTCACCATGGCCGAACTGCCCGACAACCAGCAGGTGGCCAAAGCAGCAGCCGAACCCTCGGACCAACCATTGGCTGGCCTCGCTGTGCAGGAGCTTGATCGGGAAACGGCCCAAGAACTCGGGCTGAAGGGAAAGATTCAGGGCGTCGTGGTGACCACGGTCGATCCGGAGAGTGACGCGGAACGGGCCGGCTTGATGCCCGGTGACGTCATCCGGGAAATCAACCGCAAGCCAATCACCTCAATGAAGGAGTTCGATCGGGCCGCATCGAGTCTCAAGAAAGGTGAAACCGTTCTGGTCTTGATCAACCGGCGCGGCGCATCCCTGTACCTGAGCGCGAAAATCTAACCTGACATAGACCAACGGGGCGGGTGCCGGTGAGCGCAGGCTTACCGGTAACCCGCTCCGCTCTTTTTGGGCATGAGCAACGCAGGAGAAGAAGAGGAAGCCGTGTGTGGCTTGTCGGGCTGGCCGACAGGCTGAGCAATCAGATCATACCCGGCGACATCTGTCACCGTAACCGATATGAAGTCCCCCGGTTTGGCAACGCCACGCTCACAATACACCACCCCATCGATCTCAGGCGCCAGGCCTTGATGCCTGGCTTCCAGCAACCGATCCGACTCCTCAGAAACTCCATCCACCAATACCTCGATGGTGCGCCCGAGGTACTCACGGTTTTTGGACTCTGAAATAGATTCCTGCAGAGCCAGCAGCTCATTGCGCCGTTCTTCCATCACCGCTTGGTCGACTTTTCGATCGAGATCCACGGCCGATGTGCCTTCCTCGTCGGAATACAGAAACACCGCCACGCGATCGAATTCCATGTCGAGGATGAACTGCTTCAATTCTTCAAAGTGCTTGTCCGTCTCGCCGGGAAAGCCAACGATAAAGGCCGTTCGAAAAAAGACGCCCGGAATCTTGGTCCGAATGCGTTCCACCAGCTTCGTGAGGTGCTTGCGATCGCCCAGGCGATGCATGCGCTTGAGCATCCCGTCGCTGATGTGTTGGAGCGGCATGTCGAGATACTTGGTGATGGGCGCCTCGCTGGCGTAGAGCTCGAGCAACTCATCCGTGACCTGTTGCGGGTATAAATAGAACGGCCGGATCCAACGCACATCCTCGACGGTAACCAATTCACGCAGCAACGCCGTGAGCCCCTGTTTGAGCCCCAGATCGACCCCGTAGTTGATGGTGTCCTGAGAAATGAGGTTGAGCTCCTTAACCCCGTCCTGGACCAGCCGCCTCGCCTCTGCCACGATCGATTCAATCGAACGGCTCCGTTGCTTACCGCGCATGATCGGAATGGCGCAGAAGGCGCAGTTACGGTTACACCCTTCGGCAATTTTGAGATAGGCGCTGTGAGGCGTTCCAAGCCGGATGCGCGGCGTGTCGGCATCATAGAGATAGGGCGGCTGCCCCAGCCAGAGACGTTGCTGGCGTTTTTTAGGGGCTAAGAGGCTGCGGCAAATTTCGGCAATCCGTCCGAATTCGCCGGTTCCAACCACACCGTCCAACTCCGGCAGTTCTTTCAAGAGTTCGCCCTGATAACGCTGCGCCAGACAGCCCGCCGCGATCAACACGCGACAGGAACCCGAGTTCTTGAGACGGCCGTGTTCGATAATGCTGTTGATCGATTCCTGCTTGGCCTCTTCGATAAAGCCGCAGGTGTTGATGATGACGACTTCGGCGGCACGGGCATCGCCGGTCAGTTGGAAGCCACCGGCCACCAGCGTGCCGAGCATGACTTCGGAATCCACCTGGTTTTTTGAACAACCCAGATTCACAAAGCCGATGGTGGGTTTCTTATCTTTCGCCCGTGAGGGAGTAATCAATGATGCAGCCATAACCAGGCAGTCTACGGGACGGCGGAAAAGTCTGTCAAACGAGGTCTCTTGCTATTGGAGCGGCAGCTATCCTAGATTGAACGCATGATCCGGACCTTCCAAGGCATCAAGCCCACCATCCCCGAATCCTGCTTTATCGAAGACACGGCGGTCATCATCGGCGACGTCGTGATGGGCAAAGAGTGCAGCGCCTGGTTCCATGCCGTCATCCGCGGGGATGTGAATCACATCCGCATCGGCCATCGGACCAACGTGCAGGACCTCTGCATGTTACACGTCACGCACGACACGCACCCGCTCATCATCGGTGACGACGTCACCATCGGCCACCATGTGGTGCTACACGGCTGCACCATTCACAATCGGGTGCTGGTTGGAATGGGCGCCATCATCATGGACGGCGCCGTGATCGGGGAAGACTCCGTCGTCGGCGCAGGAGCGCTGGTCACGGAAGGCACCATCGTGCCCCCGAAGAGCCTGATCCTGGGATCGCCCGCCAAGGTCAAACGCCCGGTGACCGAGCAGGAACTCGCATGGATCCGGAAATCGGCGCAGAACTATATTCGATATTCCCGCCAGTACCTCTCAGGACCGGATAAACCACGCCCGGGCTTTTGGGTCTAACAGCGCCACCACAACAATCCGTGTCGCGCCTTATCCGATTTGTATCAAACAGATAGGATCACCGACAGTAGGTGAGGCGTACGTGCGCTCATCAAGCCGGTAGGGAATGCCTCGCCGATGGCACCACTCGGCAACCCACACCGCCTCTTCAACCGTCGTCGTCACCAAGCCCGGCACCGTCAACCGGCCCAGGCACTGATCGACCAATCGGGCGACCGTGCGTTGTTGCGTGACAAACTTTTTCGCATTGAAGGTCACGGGATTCGCCCTCCCGTAGGACAGTACCGATAATTCCGGAAAGCGTTCAGGGTCATTCAGCACACTGACCAGCCACAAGTGATCCACCCGCTGTTTGACCGAACCTGCATCGAGATGCTGAAACCGGATGGGGAACTCGCCGCAAGCACGATTCAGGACCAGCACTTCCTGCCGCCGTAAGTTACAGGCCACCACTCGCCGATCCAACTCCAGGGTTTCCATCACCAACGGCGGAATCTCCGCCACGCCGGCACCGACATACAAACTGGCGCCGCCTGGCTTGAGCCGGGCTTTTAGCGCCATGGCGACCTTCGTCCCCAGACGCTGGCAGGGCCCTCGCTTCGCTGCCCAAAACTCATCACCGCCCTCGTCGCAATAGATCGGGCCCAGCCGGGCATAGTCGAGACGCGCAAATATCTCCTTGATCGCCCGCCTGGTGGCAGGGTCTACCGTCACAATCTTACGCGCCATGTTTCTCCGTCCTGGCCAGGTCGATGAGGACATGGCTCCATCCTGAACTGTTCATGACACTATCCATGCTCCTCATGAAATAGGCGACGAGGCAGACGACCGGGAAGTGCCAGGCCTTCCGCTCGCGCCCATGCAATCCTGGCCCCATTCGATAGCCGAGAGCCGGAAGCTCGGGTGCCCACTCACTTGTGGTTGAAGTGTACCTGCGTGGTTGGTGCACGGACTACGCGACGATCTCAGTGCCGATGCCCTTGTGGGTGAAAATTTCCAGCAAAATGGCATGGGGCACACGCCCATCGACGATATGCGCTTTTCCTACACCGCCGGCCAAGGCATCCAGACAGGCATGCACCTTGGGCAACATCCCTTCGCTGATGGTGCCACGCTTGACCATGCGCTGCACGTCTTTGCGGGAAACCGTCGAGAGATGGCGGCCATTCGCATCCCGGATCCCCTTCACGTCGGTCAACATGACCAGCTTTTCCGCCTTCAGCGCCGCGGCGATGGCTCCGGCGACCAGGTCGGCATTGATGTTGTACGTGTTGCCTTCCCGATCCGTTCCAATGGGCGCAATGACCGGGATGTAGTGATCCTCCTGGAGCTTCAAGAGCAACGTGGGATCGATCGACTTCACGTCGCCGACGAACCCGAAATCCGCGTCGCTGTCGTCGGTATCGATGTCCTTTTCGATGCTTTCCGCCCAGGCCTTCGCCGTCAACGGCTTGGTCAACATCAACCCGCCGTCTTTGCCGCTCAACCCAACGGCCTGGCCGCCATGCCGATTGAGGAGATCGACGATTTCCATATTGATCCTGCCGGCCAACACCATCTCCACAATTTCCATCGTCGCGGCATCGGTCACCCGTACTCCATGCCGAAACTTCGCCTCCATACCCAACCGATCCAGCATCTGGTCGATTTGCGGACCGCCTCCATGCACCACGACGGGATTCAGGCCGACGTACTTGAGCAACACGACATTCTGCGCGAACCGCGCCTTGAGCGAGGCATCCGTCATGGCATGCCCCCCGTACTTGATGACAACCGTCTTGCCCTTGAACGTCCGAATGTAGGGCAAGGCCTCAATCAGCACGTCGGCTTTCTTAATCAGTTTGTTCATGCGTCACTCCTCGCTCTGCCTGGTCCGCCTACAAAATATAGCGGCTGAGGTCCTGATCCGTCACAATATTGAGCAAACGTTCCCGGACGTAGGCGGCATCCACCACCACCGTCTTCTGTGGCAGTTCCGACCCTTCAAACGAGACCTGTTCGAGCAGCCGCTCCATGATCGTAAACAGACGCCGCGCGCCGATATTTTCTGTGCGCTCATTGACCTGCACCGCCGTTGCGGCAATTTCCGCCAATCCATCCTCGGTGAATTCAACGGTGAGCCCTTCCGTCGCCATCAATGCGTGATACTGGCGCACCAACGCTCCCCGCGGTTCGGTCAGGATACGAACAAAGTCTTCTTTGGTGAGCGGCGCCAGTTCGACGCGTATCGGAAACCGACCTTGGAGCTCGGGAATCAAATCCGATGGTTTGGCGACATGAAAGGCCCCCGCGGCGATAAAGAGGATATGGTCTGTCTGCACGGCACCATGTTTCGTGCTGACGGTCGATCCTTCCACAATCGGCAAGAGATCGCGTTGTACCCCCTCACGGGAGACGTCGGGGCCCATCGCGCGCTCACGGCCGGCGATTTTGTCGATCTCGTCCAAAAAGACGATGCCGGTCTGCTCCACTTTGCTGATGGCTTCCCGCACCACCTCATCCATATCGATCAGTTTCTGCGCTTCCTCTTGAGTCAGATGCTTCAGGGCATCGGGCACTTTCATCAGTCGTTTCTTTTTCTTCCCCTGGAACATGCCGCCCAGCATGTCGCGGAGGTTCCCTTCGAGATCTTCCATCCCGCCTGCGTTCGACATCACCCCGAGCGGGAGGGCGCGTTCCTTCACCTCGACCTCTACCGATCGCTGATCCAGCTTGCCCTCGCGCAATTGCAAGCGCAGCTTCGAGCGCGTGGCGTCCGGCGACTCAGTCGGCTCCGCGGCGTCGGCCCGCGAGCCGGCATGGTCGAATCCGGGCGGGACTGAACGGGAGGGCGAACCGGGCAGCAGCACATCGAGCAGCCGTTCTTCCCCCAGCCGCGAGGCTTTCTCCTGCACGTCCTCCAAATGTTTCGTCTTCACCAGACTGATCGCCTGTTCGGTGAGATCACGAATGATGGATTCGACGTCCCGTCCCACGTAGCCAACTTCAGTAAACTTCGAGGCTTCCACTTTGATAAACGGCGCTTCCGCGAGTTTTGCCAACCGCCTGGCGATTTCTGTTTTCCCGACGCCGGTGGGACCGATCATGATGATGTTCTTCGGCATGACCTCATCACGCAACTCCGGAGCCAATTGCTGCCGGCGCCATCGGTTGCGCAACGCAATCGCGACCATGCGTTTGGCATCCTGCTGGCCGATCACATAACGATCCAGCGCCTCGACGATCTGCCGTGGCGTGAGACTATTCACATTGAGCGGACGGGACGTGGATTCGGTGGTCATGACAGGGCTGATCCTAACGCGTGAGCGATTCGATCACAATCTGTTGGTTGGTATAAATGTCGATCCCGCCGGCAATCATCAGCGATTCCTTCACGATCTGCTCGGCGGCCAGGTCGGAGTGCGCCAGCAGGGCACGGGCGGAAGCCAAGGCGTAGGGTCCGCCGGAACCGATGGCTAGAATGCCGTCCTCCGGCTCCACCACGTCTCCCGTGCCGGAAATGATAAAGGAGTGATCGAGATCGGCGACCGCCAGCAGCGCCTCCAGACGACGCAAGACCCGATCGGTCCGCCAGTCTTTCGCCAACTCCACGGCAGCCCTGGTCAGGTTACCGCGATACTCCGCCAGTTTCGCCTCAAACTTTTCAAACAACGTAAAAGCATCGGCCGTGGCGCCGGCGAAGCCGGACAAAACCGTGTCGTTGTGCATCCGCCGCATCTTCTTGGCATTATGTTTCATCACGGTGGTGCCGACCGTGACCTGCCCGTCACAGCCCATCGTCACCTGATGGCCCCGTCTGACACATAAGACCGTGGTCGAACGAATCTTCATTGCGAGCCCTTCTGCTTGTTCACTTCTCCTGCTTCCCCGGCAGTGCCGGCACGGGGGTGCGTGCGATCGTATAACGCGAGTAGCTGGTCGGTCGCAAGATGGGTGTATTTTTGCGTCGTACTGAGCGACACATGCCCCAGCATCTCCTGGATGGCGCGCAGGTCTGCGCCTTCATCCAACAGGTGCGTGGCAAACGAATGTCGCAAGGTGTGCGGATGAATCGCTCCACCGCTCAGTTGCCCCGAATATTTCGCCACAATGCGGGCAACCGTCCTGGTCGTCAAACGCCCCCCGCGACGATTGCGAAACACGGGCGCAGGATCCTGCGCCCCTCGTGCGTTGGATTCCGAGGCAGCCGCGACCGGAGCCTGAGCATGGTAGGCATCGATGGCGTCCAAGGCGAGGGGACTCAACGGGATCACTCGTTCTTTTCGTCCTTTGCCGCGCACACGCACCACACCTTCACTGCGACTGATGTCCTCACGATTCATGCCGACCAATTCACTGACACGCGCGCCGGTGGAATACAGGGTTTCAAGAATGGCGCGATCGCGCAACCCTTCCCGCGCTTCTGCGGGGGGGAATTCCATCAACGCCCCGGCATCGTCTTTCGTGAGCACCTGAGGAAGGTGTTTGGGTAGCTTCGGCGCACGCACATCTTCCGCCGGATTGGCCTGCAGGCGACCGATACGAACCAGATAGCGAAAGAAGCTTCGCAGACACGCGAGTTTTCTGGCCAGAGACGTGTTCTTCTCTCCCCCGCGATCACGCGAGGCGAGAAATTCACGAATCACGCCCGCGTCTATCGACTCGACCGTCAGCGTGCCATGAGGCTTCAGGACGGCCAGTGCAAAGGCGTGGAACTGGGCCAGGTCGGAGGTATAGGCGCGAATGGTTTGGGGAGAGGCGCCTTCCTGAACGGCCAGTACCTCTAGGAAAGCCCGGATTGCGCGATCCATGCGTCAAAATCCTCAACCGCTCGTTGCTGGATGAGACGCCGCTTCTGCTCCTTGTCGCGCGTCTTGACGGTAACTGGCGGGAACAATCCGAAATTGGTATTCATCGGTTGAAAATGCGCTGGGTCGCTCTTAGTGATATGCGCCATCAGACACCCGTGCGCGCTATTCGGCGGCGGGGTGACGAGCGGTTGACCAACCAGACCTCGGGCCGCATTGATACCGGCGAGCCCCCCCATCGCAGCAGACTCAGTGTATCCTTCGACACCGACCAATTGTCCGGCAAAGAATACGGTGCCGCGAGACTTGAGTTGGAGCGTATCGCGCAACAGCTGCGGCGAGTTGATGAAGGTGTTGCGATGCAGACTGCCGAGTCGCAAAAACTCGGCCTGTTCCAGTCCGGGAATCATTCGAAAGACTCGCCGCTGTTCGGGATAGGTCAGCTTGGTCTGAAATCCGACCATGTTGTAGCAGGTGCCATGCACATTTTCGGTGCGCAATTGCACCACCGCGTAGGGGCGATTCCCGGTTTTCGGATCCTCTAATCCAACCGGTTTCAACGGCCCAAACTGCATGGTCTGCCGTCCCCGCTCGGCCATCACTTCGATGGGAATACAGCTTTCAAAGTAGGCGACTTTTTCAAACTCTTTCGGCTGCACCTTTTCGGCGGCCATCATCGCGTCGTACAGCGCATTGTAGGCCGCTTCATCCAGGGGACAGTTCAGGTAGTCCGCGCCGCCCTTGCCGTACCGCGACGCGCGATAGACGATCTCCATATTGATAGAGTCCGCGTCGATGATGGGCGAGATCGCATCGAAGAAATACAGATGGCGTTCGTGAGTCAGCTCGCCGATGGCCTTCGACAATTTCTCCGAGGTTAACGGGCCGGTGGCAATGATCGTCACGGCATCCGCAGGGATCTCCGTCACCTCTTCGCGCATGATCCGAATATTGGGATGTCCTTCCAGCGCCTGCGTGATGGCACGTGCGAAGATATCGCGATCCACCGCGAGTGCCGAGCCGGCCGGCACGCGTGCCTCCTCCGCCGCGCGAATCACCAGCGAGTTGAGGCGACGCATCTCACCCTTGAGAATGCCGGGCGCGTTGAGCGGGTCCATTGAACCCAGTGAATTCGAACAGACAAGTTCGGCCAGATCGCCTGTTTTGTGCGCCTTCGTCGTCTCTTTGGGACGCATCTCGTAGAGTGTGACCTTAGCGCCGCGATGTGCCGCCTGCCAGGCCGCTTCCGATCCGGCCAGACCGCCGCCGATGATGACGATGTCTTCACGCATGAATGGGAAACCTTTGAGAAGATGGAAGGAAGCTCATTGTAAGAATCGCCTTTTCTCGATGTCAAGAAAACGGAGGACGATTTAGCCTCGACGGAACTACACAGCGACGATTGGTCCCCACACAGGCCTGCGTCCAGACCTATGGCTGTCGGACGATTGGTTGCTCCTGTTTGCCGGACCGTGGTAGACTCCCGTCCTGCTCGGGCGATTAGCTCAGTGGGAGAGCGCTTCCTTCACACGGAAGAGGCCACAGGTTCGATACCTGTATCGCCCACCAATTTTTCAACGACTTCCACGACAGCACTCTCTGACACGCGCAACACTGTGGTCATTTTTGTGTCACGGTGTGACCGTCGGTCCAAAATCTCCACTCCATCTCGCAGGCTTTCCGGGTAATGATGCGCGTACCGTTGCGTCATTAGCGGCGACTTGTGCCCGAGGAGCCGTTGCACCTTGTAGAGATCCACTCCCGCTTGGACCAGCCGCGTCGCAAAGGTGTGGCGGAGGTCATGGAAATGGCAGTTCACAATCCCCGCTTTGGCCATCGCAGGCCGCAACGCCCGTCGCAGATGGTTGGGATCTAACCGTGTCCCGGCGAGACTGGGAAAGACCAGCGCGGTTTTGATATGCCGCACTTTGGCCTTCTCCGTCAGGAGCGCCATCACGGTCTGATTCAAGGGCACTGTCCGCCGCTCCCCGTTTTTCGACTCAAACACGGTCGCAGTCCTTCGGAACAGATCCACTCCGGCCCAAGTCAGTGACAGGATCTCGCCCAACCGCATCCCGCTATGCAGCGCGAACACCACGAGCTCGCGTAGCCATGACGGACAGGCATCGAGCAATCGCGCCTCTTCATCCTCCAACAGCCACCGGTCTCGTTTCGTCGCGCCCTTTTCGAGGGACACGCGACTGACGGGATTGTCTCGGCACCATTCCCACTCCCGCCTAGCCAGGCTGAAGGCCTTTCGCAAACAGGTAAGCTCCCGATTGATCGAAGCAGGTTTCACCCAGTGGCGTACCGTCGACTTTTGTACTCCACGATCAGCTTGGGGGTAATCTCCGCTAACGTCCGGTCTCCGAAGAAGGCACGGAAACGCTTCAGGAAGGCTTGTCCGGTTTGTCGGCTGGCCAATTTCACGAGATGTTCTCGCTCAAAACGATCCATCAATTCCGTGAAGGTCCGAGATTGTTCCTCCGCCCGGTCGAAATACTGCCCCTTGATCAATTGCACTTTGACCTTCGCCATGATGGCGTCCGCCAAGGCTCGATTCGATGACCCTGTCGACCGGCGAATGCGTTGCCCCTGAAACACAATATTCATCCACCAAATATTCCCTCGCTTAACGAGCCCCATCGTTGTTCTCCTTTCCAAGAGGGCTCGCTGTTGGTCTGGTTTCCCCGTGGCGGGAAGTATAGATGGCACGTTTGGCCGCTTCAATGAGGTGGTCTACGTCACCAGCTTTACGCCGAGGCACGCAAGGAGGCCTGTGAATGGAGGTGGCAGCAAAGCCGTTCAGCCATGCTTGGATGGCCTCAGGTTCAAAGCGAACGAGGCCATGTATCCGACGGCAGGGAATCTTGTTCTGTGAGGCCCAGAGATACAGCGTGGACGGCTTGATGTTGAGCCAAGCCGACAGCTCTTTGATGGTAAGCATGTGCAGATACACCGGGGGAGTCTTGCGACACCCCCAGTCCCCCTAACATGGGCTGCCCGCGTGACCGCCGGCAGTCCGGTGAAACCGATTGGGTGGTTGCTTGAGCAAATTGCGGTGTCGGTCTTTCCACCGAGCAATGCCCCTGACAATCTCTTTCAGTAGCCATTCTTCCCCTCCTGGGGTGGCACAAATGACCGCCAACATCGGCGTCAGGGTGTCGCTCACCCATCGTTTCACATTCTGCAGGGTCTGCACCTGCTTCTCCTGGGCCAATCGCCCCTTCTGAAATCCCTCCGTCAGGAGGGCGTACCACTCCAACACTGGAGCCCGGTACCGTTCTTCCTCTTCGGTGTCTTTGGTGATGTCTCGGAAATCCACATAGGACCGGAGCAAGCCGACCACCAACTCCTTCCAATCGGCTTCGTCTAATGTGGCCAATGCTCGGGCACACTGTTCGGCCCGATCCTTCTTGAGCTCTAACTCCCATCGCGTACCGTAGTCGTGATAATTCTCCTGGCCCTTGCTCTGCAGTTCCAATCGTTTGTCATAAATCCGAAGCAAGGTCTGGCTCTGCGGACTCCCGAAGTACATCGTTTCACCGGTTGTCGCTCCGGTGCCATGCGTCAGGTTGGACACGATATGGCGCACCTGAGCCGCCCTTGTGACGCATTGGCCTGCCGATACTGCTTCTCGGATGGTCGAGACGGGAACCGTTCCCGTTCGGTCGTCGAGCGCACAGTCGATGCGTGTGACATGTCCCTGTTGAATATGCACCCACTTGAGCAGGGTGCGGATCTGATCCAGTGTCAGGGCGGACGCGAGGCCGCCCGACAGATCCACATGGATTTCATTCGGGCGCCGAGGGGCATTGGTGCCCAGTTTGCCGACCCCGCGCAGACCGTCCACCCGCATCCAGGACAAGGGATAGCCTCGGAAGCCGCCTTTGGCCTTGCTCCAGTCTCCGCCGAGTACCTTCATGGTCTCTTGCGGATTGCTCGCCAGGACGGTAAAGGCCAGCCAATCAATCGTGAGGGTGAAGCTCGACTCCATGGAATCTATCGAACTCCTGTAATGAGCGCTGTAGGTAGCGCCCCCGTGTTACCAAGACGGGGGCCATTCCGCTCCGCCCCGCAGCCTGTCGGCATGCGGCGCGGACCGGCTTTGTCTCCCGACGACGGACGACGGTGTTGTTCTGAACAGGGCTCCATTCGTGGTGTCATTGCATCCTTGTGACCGTTCCGTTGCACGCTCCGACCTTATGCAAACGCCACCACGCAGTAAAGAACCCTCTAGGGGACAGGAGGGGTCACGAGGGGACAAATCGAGGACAAACTATCGGAACACGGAGGCTAGAAGGGAAGTAGGCATAAACATGCTTAAGTGCGCGTTCGTGCGCTCAGAGCGGCAATTGTGCGCATCGTTCAGAGGGAGAACAGGGAACGAAACAAAAACAGGTCGTTTTTGACCCCTGCGTGAAAAAAAGTTTAGAAGGCATTCTCCACGTTCTGGGATAGGATTGAAGGGAGACGCCCCACGCATTCCAGTAGAAATGGTAGCGGTATGACCCAGCTCTGGGATCAAGGAGACATCTACGAGAAGGTCGAGAGGAACATAAGGGGCAGATGCCTTAACTCCCCCTGGCTATGAGGCGATCCTCATAGGCAAGGAAAACCAAGGTCGCCCTACCTGGGCAAGGATCATTCAGATCGTCACCGAAGTTAACCTCCAATTCTCTAAGAAACGAATTCCGCTGGGATGGCGTGTATCTGGAATGGAAACTTGAGGGGCGTTCCCTGGTAGGTGTGACTCGAATTGGTTGGGGAGTAGAGGAAGGCACCAAAGTCACTATGTAGGTGAATAGGAATGGGCTCAGGGTGTCGTTGCCTTGGGCCCTGCCTTACTTGCGTATTGACTGAGAATTCTTGTTACCGGAATCTCCCCGCTTACATTCTTGTAGATCATCCCCTTGCCGCGTTCATAGTACTTTGTAACCGTAACTTGTTGGGTTCGCCCGGACAAGCTCTTATCTTGCTTACTGACTGTGATCTTTAGGCACTCTGGAACCGTCGCCTTGAATGTTTCAAAGTCTTCAATCCCCTCAAACTTATGCTGGTCAGTACCATCAAGCCACGTTTGCCCAACAACGAGCGGTCTAGGAGCTAAGAGACTTTCGCTTCCGTCTTTCTTCCGCTCATAAAGCCCCTCTGCCGACACGCGGATAAATAATTCAACAATCTGATTGGCGAGGAGACCTGAGTCATGCAGAAGCACTGACTTTCTGTAGGCCCTTCCATCAAGATCTACCGTGCCTTTAGGTTTTACCCGTTGCACGAATTCTGAACGGCCAAACAGCGAAACCGTTGAGACAAGGAATTCTTTGGGTTCAGTGTCCTCGACGCCGAGGTATGCCATCCAATCAGAGTCAGGAAGTTGTTGCGCGTAGAGGCTTGAAGCTGAACAGACCCTCAAGATAAAGGTGAATGCAGCTACGAAATAAAGGAGTCCTCGCCCGTTTAATCGTTGAAGCTTCTCAGTGTGCGCCATTAGACCTCACATTCCTCTACCAAGCCAATACAGCGCCTTCGTTATTTCAGCAGGTATATTGCTGAGCACAAGACCGACAACAAGCCAAACCATTCCCATCCACTCAATATGTAAACCTCCCGCCGCAAATTGATCTAACCGGCTTGTAAGATGGGCGCGGTCTGATTCTCTTGCGAGGCGTTCAGCTTTTATGTCTTCGGCCCTGGTTCGCTCCTCTTCTTGAAGACGTTTTGACGTATCGTCGACTTCATTTCAGAGGTTCAGAAGGTTCTTTTCTAGTGCGTCAACCCAAGCGTTAAGAGTTGAGTGAGGCGGCGTCCCATGCCATATCGAAAGTTTAGCGGACATCCCAACAATTCCGGTCGAATTGGCTGATGCAGCTATGACATGCGATCTCTTCCCAAAGCGAGGGCGGCTCGCCCACCAGCCCATAAAAAAACTGGAGAGGTGTCGATCAAACTGACGGCCTTTCTCACTGAGGCCAAGCGCTACGGTGGCGATCCCCAACAACTCGAAGGCCAAGCCGCCATAACGCAGGCGATCGTCAAGCGTTCCGGGTAAGCAAAGGATTAGGACTAGCGGAAAAATCGACAGCCAGATAGGCCAAGCACGGAAGCTCCAGGCAAGTAACTCATGGACATACCGCCTAATGATTGCAGCCCATGCTTTCATTCCAAAGGTATATTCAGGAACCTTCAAATTTCTTCGAGCGCCGGAATAGTATTGGAATCACGAGGCGTCCGACTCTACCATAGGCGACCGACGCGGGCCAGAATCTTCAAAGCCTTGAATGAAATCCCGCTCCTCGTCTTCCGGGCTGATTTCTTCGACTGAATATTTCAACATCGTCAGATTTGCCGTGAGAGCACCATGTTTAATAGGCAGAACGCGGAACCCTCCTGTGCTATACACGCCTGGGCGTAGACGAGCTTGAGGAAACCTCCCGACCACATACACGCCGTCAAATGGCCAGTCTTCCTGGTATTCTTCTTGAGGCAGAAGGCGTTCTAGGTCTTCGGCAGCAGTGTGGCCGGGCAGAACCTCGATAAGAAGGATCGGGGCAGAGCCATATCTGCCATCTTTATTGGCCTTCTTACATTTCTGTAATATCGCATTCTTTATAGACGAAAGTAGGCTTTGATTACGGTTTCCCGTAGAGGTTAGCGGATCTTTGGGCCACACATCCTGAGGATGTCTGCTTCCGAGAATGGGTGTATCGATAAAGACCCGATGCTCTTCATCGTACTGCGCCGATGTGTGTTCAATATTGAGGAAACGTTCTCCGCTCTTGTATACGAGGTCCGGGGTTTCTCCTGGGTATTCAGTAAATGTAAAGACCGGCCCGCCACATTTTTCCAGCCACTCAACAAATTGAGTGGCTATAGCTCGTTCATTCTGCTTTCTGATTCGCTTGCGTTCGTTGTCTTTTAGAGGCTCCATCCTGGGCGGCTCCTTGTTGAATTGTGCGTCTTAACTTCTCGCAAGAAGCTTACGAAGGTTTAGATCAACCAACAACCAGAATAAATGATCTCTGCCCTTCAACGATGCCCGCGCATCGGCTTCTCATAAAGATCGAAACTTTCAGGAGACAGGCGGCGTGTATCAAACCGGTCGTTTCTAGCGGTGTGTTAAAAGGCGGGCAAACTCGGCGGCTGAAATGACCGGCACTCCGCTGTAGTGTGACTCCTCGAAATCCTTATCTCCGGTGACGAAGTATTCGGGCGGGGGTGTGGTCGCCATGAGATCGAGGAATGGTCGATCATGTGCATCGCGCAGAGGGGTGTTGGTGGGATGGGGATCGACGAACTGCACTTCAGTTTGGATGGTCGCTAGAAAGCTCGTGATATTCACCCCAGCCCGAGTAAACGCTCGCTGGAGTTTTGGCCGCCGAAGAACGACCTCCAGTTCCGCGAAGGTCTCAGGGCTCATGACGGGGATGAGGCGACGCTGTAGGACGGCTTGGATGATCCGTGCAGGAGGCCCTGCGGCGGACAGCAGACCGGACACGAAAATATTGGTATCAAGAACGACGCGCACGCTCGCGCCGAACCGCTGCCACCTCAGCGGCAATTTGTTCAGGAGTGATGCTTAGCTCGCG
>WBZQ01000755.1_pt1 | contig 24030 bp, 21 predicted proteins | sample 5204251 | NCBI WGS metagenome assembly WBZQ01 (sample SAMN12412402, study PRJNA552823) | activated sludge metagenome | isolation source: activated sludge from nitrification reactor of wastewater treatment plant... | place: USA: Virginia | collected 2017-09
AAATCGAAAAGATGCCCAAGCTGCAAACCGCCTGCAGCACGCCGGTTGCCGAAGGCATGGCCGTCCGGACCGCTACCACCACAGTGGACGATGCCCACAAGTCGGTGCTGGAATTCATTTTGGCCAACCATCCGCTCGATTGTCCGGTCTGTGACCAGGGCGGCAAGTGCGACCTGCAAGATTTCTCGCATCAATACACCCCGACCACCAGCCGGTTCACGGAAACCAAACGCATCTTCCAGAAAGAGTACTTCAGTCCGCTCATCGAAACACAGATGAACCGCTGCGTGCAGTGTTTGCGCTGCGTCCGGTATTGCGATGAAATCATGGACGTGAAGGCGCTGGCTCCGGTGGGACGCGGCACCATGACGGAAATCAAACACTTCGGCCCGCACGAACTCGACTGCGAATTCTGCGGCGGCTGTATCCAGATCTGTCCGGTCGGCGCGATCACGAGCCGGCTGTCGATGTATGAATACCGGCCCTGGATGCTCAAGCGAGCCGATACGATCTGCACCTTCTGCGGTGACGGCTGCCATATTACCGTGCAGACCAAAGGGAACGAACTCATTGAAGTGAATTCCTCGCACGGCGCCGGCCGGAATAACGGCGATCTCTGCGCCCGCGGTTTCTTCGGCTTTCATGCGAGCACCCACGCCGCCCGGCTCACCCATCCATTGGTCCGCCGCGACGGCGTCTTGGTGCAAGCCACCTGGGAAGACGCGCTGGAATATGTGGCCGAACAGGCCCTTCGGGTAAAGCTGGCTAACGGTGCCGATGCGTTCGGAGGCCTCATCACCTCACGCTGCACGAATGAAGACCTCTACGTGTTCCAGAAATTCATGCGCCAGGTGATCGGGACCAATCGGATCGATAGCAGCGCACGCTACGGCCACTTGAGCGGGGTGCGAGCACTGCGACGCGTGCAAGGGACTCACCGTTGGACCATCGCGTTCGAAGACATTGTGGCCGCCAACGCCTTGTTGCTGGTGGGCACCAACATCACGGAGACCAGTCCCATTACCGGGCTCAAGGTCAAGGAAGCCGTCAAGAAGCGTCAGGCGAGTTTGGTCACGATCGAGTCGCTCGAACCGGCGGTCGACACGTTGAGCAATATCGCGAACCTGGCCACGCAGCATTTCTCTACCCATCCCGAGCAGATCGGCAATCACGTCCTGGGCCTGATCAAGGCCGTCATTGACGGCAACCTGGTGGACGCTGGTCTGACTGAGCAAGCGCCGGCCTTCGTGCAACGGCTATCCGCCACTGTCCAGCAGATTTCCTGGGACTCCCTCGAAACGGCCACCGGCCACAACCGCGCCCGATGGGCGGAAAGCGCCAAACTGCTGGCTGCGGCCAAACGTGTCGTAATCCTGGTGGGAAACGGCGTGCTTCGTCACCCCGGCGGAGAAGGAACGACCACGAATCTCCTGGATCTCCTGATCCTGCTGGGGAAACTGAATCAGCCTGGTTGCGGGCTTGGACCGCTGGCCGAAGAAAACAACGATCAAGGCGCAGTCGAAATGGGCGCCGTGCCTGACTTTCTGCCTGGACCGACCCCAATCAACGATCAAGCCTCCAGGGATCGTCTCGCATCACTGTGGCGCGAGGAGCTGCCCCGTACCCCCGGCATCCCGTTGACCGAGATGCTTACCGCCGCCAATACCGGCTCTCTGAAGGCCATGTTTGTGGTGGGAGAAAATCCGGTCGGCACCTTGCCGACTGCGGCGCACGCGAAAGAAGCCCTCGCCAAACTGGAACTGCTGGTCTGTCAGGAATTATTCCTCACCGAAACCGCGGCAATGGCTCACGTGGTGCTCCCCGCCTGCTCCTATATGGAAAAGGACGGCACCTTCACCAATTCCGAGGGACACGTGCAAGCCGTTCGTCAGGCGATCAACCCGATCGGCGACAGTCGCCCCGATTGGGAAATGTTGTCGGCGATTTCCGTTTTGATGGGCTCGCCGCTTGAATATGGCGATGCACGGGAAGTTTTGAAAGAAATTCGCAGCGTCATTCCCAGTTATGGCTTATTAGGACCGACGCCCGCGTCACCCAAGGTGGACCAGGCCATACTGAGCCGCTATCTCGCGGAGAGCGCCGCGACCGACATGGCAACCCGGTACGCCCTGCGCCAGGCGCCGAAATCCAATGAGAAGCCATTGACGCTGATGTTCACTCAAACCCTGTTCCACTCAGGCAAACTGTCCACCCACTCCAAGGGCCTGCTGCAACTGCAGCAGGAAGGGTTTCTGTCTCTCAATCCGGCGGATGCGGCCAGATTGGGACTGGCGGACGGCGAAAAAGTGACGGTCTCCAACGCGCGCGCCTCCATCACCACTATTGCGAAGATTCGCGAGCGTGTGCCGGCCGGCCTGGTGTGGTTTCCTGAACATTTCGACGGCGAGGCCAAAGAACTCGCTGAATGGATGATTGATCCCCAGACTCAAATCCCCTATTTTAAGCTCGCGCACGTGTCTCTGGCGAAGGTCTCGTAGGACGGGACGAGGAGTATTGCTGTTATGGAAATCGGATTACGACTGGCGGTGTCGTTAGCTCAAATCGCCGCGGTAATGGGAGTGGTGATGCTGACCGTCATGGTCCTGACCCTCGCGGAGCGGAAAGTGCTCGGCTGGATGCAGGATCGCATGGGCCCGATGGAAGTCGGCCCCTATGGCGTGCTGCAACCGATCGCAGACGGATTGAAACTCTTCTTCAAGGAAGACATTATTCCGGCCGGCGCGAACAAGTTCCTCTTCACGCTCGCGCCTATTCTCGCCTTGGTGCCGGCCCTGATCGGGTTTGCCGTGATTCCCTTCGGGCCGACCATGACCATCGAGTTGTTCGGCATGCAGGTCAAGCCGTTCGTCATCAGCGATATCAATATCGGCATCCTCTACATTCTGGCCTTTGCCTCCATCGGCGCCTACGGCATCATCCTTGGCGGCTGGTCCTCGAACAGCAAATATTCACTCCTCGGCGGGCTCCGTTCCGCCGCGCAGGTGATCAGTTATGAATTGAACGTCGGCCTCGCGATTGTGGGCGTCATCCTCCTGTCCGGCTCTTTGAGCCTCGTGAAAATCACGGAAGCGCAGGCCGGCGGGTTCTGGAACTGGTTCATCATCGCCATGCCGTTCCCGCAGATCTTCGCGTTTGTCGTCTACGTCATTTCGTCGGTGGCGGAAACGAACCGGGTGCCGTTCGACCTGCCTGAGGCCGAAAGCGAGTTGGTCGCCGGGTTTTTCACCGAATACAGCGGCATGCGCTTCGCGTTTTTCTTCATCGCGGAATACGCGAACATGATCCTGGTGTCCTGCGTGGCGGCGGCGCTGTTTTTAGGCGGCTGGAACGCCCCCTATCCCGGCACCATCCTCGAGTACATCGGCCTGGAACGCATCGCGTGGATGGAAAATGTCGTCTGGTTTGCCGCGAAGGTCTACTTCTTCCTGTTCCTGTTCTTCTGGCTGCGGGCCACATTGCCCCGCCTGCGGTATGACCAACTGATGCGGTTCGGCTGGAAGGTGATGTTGCCCATCGCCCTTGGCAACATCGTATTGACGGCCATCGCCGCCTATTTCTTCCCGCGGTAACGGAGCGAAATGAACGTCGCCACTACGGCACAACCTAAGCGGAAACCGTCGCTCGGCGATTGGCTGAAGACGCTGACCTTCTATGAACTCCTGGTGGGCATGAAGGCCACGCTCACGCACTTGCTCAACTACAAACCGATCACTTTACAATACCCGCATGAGAAGCGGCTGCTCCCCGAGAACTATCGCGGGATGCTGGCGTTATTGCGGTATGACGATGGAACGGAAAAATGCGTCGGCTGCGACCTGTGCGAAGCAGCCTGCCCCTCGCGCGTGATCCGAGTCGTCAGCGGCGAAGTGCCGGGAGAGCCGACCAAGCGGTATTCCAAGGAATACTACATGGATATGACGCGATGCCTCTTCTGCGGTCTCTGCGTCGACGCCTGTCCCGTGGATGCCCTGGGCATGACCCGCGAATTCGAGTGGGCCGTGTACGACAAGCGCCAACTCCATCTCAATAAACAACAGCTGCTTGCCATCGGCGATCGCTCCTATCCCGTCCGGGAAAAGCGCCTCGAGCTGCAGCATCCAAACGTGGCGTTTTTTAACGTGACGTTCAAGCATCTCCCGCAAAAGGAGAACTAGGCCTTCCGCCTCGTCCTCCGTGCTGGCCCCCCACACAGAGACGAACGAGGCGAACAAGCTGCCACCGAGCAGAAAGCCAGGGCGATAGGGGGCAGGATCTCTTAGTTGATTCGGACGAGATAACGGACGCATGGATCACATTTTCTTCTTCTATTTTGCTGCGGTGATCGCCACCACTTCCGTGCTGGTGGTCGCCTTGCGAAACCCGGTCTACAGCGCGTTGTCCCTGTTGATCATGTTTTTTCATGTGGCGGGACTTTACGTCACCCTGCACGCGGAGTTCCTGGCAGCGGTGCAGATCGTCGTCTATGCCGGCGCGATCCTGGTGCTGTATCTCTTCGTGGTCATGTTACTGAGCATCAAGTCTGAAGAGCGCTATCACAACCAACTCCCCGTCGCAGGACTTCTGGGTGTGATGTTGTGCACGGAAGTCATCCTGTTACTGATTCAATCGCGGACGGCAGCCTCGGCCCCGGCAGTCTCGGCAGATCCCGTCGCAGGAGCAGGCAATACGGAAACGATCGGAGAAGCCTTGTATTCGACCTATTTGTTTCCCTTTGAAGTCGCCTCGCTGATCCTGCTGGTGGCCATGATCGGGGCGATCATTCTGGCGAAAAAAGACCTCAACGAACACGTGCAGCAATAACCGGTACTGTCATGACTGTCCCTTTATCGTATTATCTGGTCCTGAGCGGGTTTGTGTTTCTGACCGGCGTGGTGGGCGTGCTCATCCGGCGGAACATCATTGTCATTTTGCTGTCGGTCGAACTGATGCTGAACGCCACGAACATCAACTTCGTGGCCTTTTCGGAATATTTTCACAATGTCGCGGGACAGGTCTTCGTGTTCTTCGCCTTGACCGTGGCCGCGGCGGAAGTGGCCATAGGCCTGGCCATTATTATCGCCCTGCACCGGACCAATTCCTCGATCTATATCGACGATCTCAACCTGTTGAAACGATAGGCCGACCGTACCAACGATGCTGTACGCGCTGATTCCATTTCTGCCCTTGTTCTCCTTCCTGATCGTCGGCATCGGCGAACAATGGATCAAGGACCGCGCGCATCTGGTAGCAGTCCCCGCGATGGTGGGCTCGTTCCTGCTGTCGCTTATGGCCTTGCATGACGTCGCAACCGGCCAGGCCGTCCATGTGAACCTCTACACCTGGCTGACCTCAGGCAACCTGGATATTCACATCGGCATTTCCATCGATCGCCTGACTGCCGTCATGCTGATCCTGGTCACCACCGTCAGTACGCTCGTGCACATCTACACAATCGGCTACATGCACGGCGAGCCCGGGTACGCCCGCTTCTTCGCCTATATCGCCCTCTTCACCTTCTCGATGCTGATGCTGGTGATGGCCGATAATCTCCTGCAGTTGTTCGTGTTCTGGGAAGCCGTCGGCCTCTGTTCCTATCTCCTGATCGGACACTGGTATGAACGGGCCAGCGCCTGCGCCGCCGCGACGAAGGCTTTCCTCGTCAACCGCGTCGGCGACTTTGGGTTTATCCTTGGCCTCTTCCTCGTCTGGTACTCCTTCGGCTCGCTCGACTATGCCACGGTCTTTGCACAAGCAGGACAACTAGCCTCCAAGACGACGAACCTCCTCGGCCCCTTCGGCGGCACCTGGGACGTGTCGGTCATGACCATGATCTGTCTCCTGCTCTTCATCGGGGCGATCGGCAAATCGGCGCAAGTCCCCTTGCATGTCTGGCTGCCGGACGCGATGGAAGGCCCGACCCCGATTTCAGCCTTGATCCATGCCGCCACCATGGTCACGGCAGGCGTCTTCATGGTTGCACGCTTGGCCCCGCTGTATAACCTGTCGCCCACGGCCATGACGGTTGTCGCACTGGTCGGCGCGCTCACGATGATGCTGGGCGCCACCATCGCCTTGACCCAAACGGACATCAAGCGGGTGGTGGCCTATTCGACCATGAGCCAGCTGGGGTACATGGTCATGGCCTGCGGCTTGGGCGCGTACAGCGCCGGCATGTACCACCTGCTGACCCATGGTGCCTTCAAAGCGCTGCTGTTTTTGGGTTGCGGCTCGGTCATTATCGCGCTGCATCACGAACAGGACATGCGCCACATGGGCGGCCTGAAAGACAAGCTCCCCGTCACCTATTGGACTTTCCTCGTGGGCTCACTCGCGTTGGCCGGGTTCCCGCTGACCGCCGGCTTCTTCAGCAAGGATGATCTGCTGGTCTCCTCCTGGTCGGCCGGACCGTTGGGTCAGGTCCTCACCATTTGCGGATTAGTGACGGCGGGGTTGACCGCCTTCTATAGTTTCCGGCTCGTGTTCGTCACCTTCTGGGGCAAGTCTCACATCGATCCACACCATGCGGGGCATGTTCACGAGCCTTCGACCACGATGACGGCGCCGCTGATGGTGCTGGCCGTGCTGAGTATCGTCGCCGGCTACCTCGGGATCCCGGCCTTTCTGGAACCGGTTTTTCATGGCGAAGGCGGAGAGGCCCATCATGAGGGAGGCGCGGCCTTGGGCATCATGGCGCTGGCGACCCTGATGGGACTGACCGGAATCGGCGCGGCCTACTACCTGTATGTGCTGAATCCCGGCCTGCCGGATCGCCTCGCGCATCAGTGGCGGGCAGCCTACGAGCTGTCGTTGCACAAGTGGTATATCGATGAAGCCTACGACCGCTCCTTCGTCCATCCGACCCTGTCGGCCGCGCATGGGTTGTGGAAACATGTCGATGTGGCCGTGATCGACGGCGCCGTCAATGGCGTCGCCCGTGCAGTGGCCTGGGGCGGCTGGCTGATCCGGCTGACGCAGAGCGGACAGACGCAACATTACGCGCTCGGCATGACACTGGGCGCCGTGGTCATCTTGACGGTGTATTTGCTGCTGTAGTGGGAAGAGATCGTGAAACCCCTGACGACCGAAAAGTCCTATCTGCGTTTCACGTTTGATGTTGTACGTCTCACGTATCACCTACGGAGTAGAATTTCGTGACGTCGTTCCCCTGGTTGAGCCTGATCGTATTTTTTCCGCTGATCGGAGCGGTGCTCTGCTTCCTGGTCAAGGCTGAGTCGTCCCGTTGGGTCGCTCTCGGCTTCACTGTCGGCAATTTTCTCCTCTCCTTGCCGCTCTGGTGGCTGTTCGACACCTCTACCGCCAACATGCAGTTCGTGGAACGGGCGTCCTGGATCAGTTCTCCGCCGGTGAACTATAGCCTGGGCATGGATGGCATCAGCTTCCCACTGGTGCTGATGACGACCTTCCTCATGCCGTTTTGCGTCACCGTGTCCTGGACGGCCATCGAAAAACGCGTGCAGCTGTTTATGTCGATGCTCCTGATCATGGAAGCGGCGATGGTGGGCGTATTCGTGGCGCTGGATTTCGTGCTGTTCTATGTGTTCTGGGAAGTCATGTTGATTCCGATGTATCTGCTCATCGGCGTCTGGGGCGGTCCCAATCGCCTCTATGCGGCCATCAAATTCTTCCTCTACACGTTGGCGGGAAGCTTGCTCCTCCTGGTCGCGATCCTCGCGCTCTACTTCCAGGGCGGGCATACGTTCGACATCCTTGAACTCAGCCGCGGGACCTATGGCGCGTCGCTCCAGATGTGGCTGTTCCTGGCCTTCTTCGCCGCCTTCGCCGTCAAGGTGCCGATGTTTCCCTTCCATACCTGGCTGCCGGACGCGCACGTGGAAGCGCCGACCGCGGGCAGCGTCATTCTGGCCAGCGTGTTGCTGAAAATGGGGACCTACGGATTCCTCAGGTTCACTTTGCCGATGCTCCCCGATGCGACCGCGGCATTCACCAAACCGATGATCGCCCTGTCGATCGTGGCCATCATTTATGGCGCCTATATGGCCCTGGCGCAGTCAGACATCAAGAAGCTGATTGCCTACTCCAGCGTCAGTCACATGGGATTCGTCACGTTAGGCATTTTCGTCCTCAACATCCAGGGCATCGAAGGGGCGGTCATGCAGATGGTCAACCACGGGATTACCACGGGTGGACTGTTCCTCTGTGTGGGCATCGTGTATGAACGAACGCATAGCCGCCAGATTCTGGACAACACCGGACTGGCCGGCCCCATGCCCCGTTACGCTATTTTCCTGATGATTTTCGCCCTGTCCTCATTGGGACTTCCGGGCACCAACAGTTTCGTCGGCGAATTCCTCGTGTTGGCCGGGACGTTTGTCTGGAGCCAGTTTGCCACGGCCTTCGCCGCGCTGGGCGTCATTCTGGCCGCCGCCTATATGCTCTGGCTTATGCAACGGGTGGTGTTCGGCACGCCCGCCCCAGCGCATCGCGCACACCTCCTGGACCTCAATGCCAGAGAGACGGCCACGCTCGTACCCCTGATCGTGCTGGTCTTCGTGTTAGGAATTTTCCCGAACCCGCTGTTGAGCCGCATGCATGCCAGCATCACGAATCTCTTGAACGGGCAAAAGGCTCCCGCCTATGCGACTGCGCCTCAGCGACCCTCGCTTCCGAGCACAGCGGCAACGATGGCGGCCATCTCTCCCTCATCTTCTGAACAGGCAACGGCACGATGACCTTTCCACTCCAAGACCTCCTCGCCATTCTTCCCGAACTGATCGTCATCGGCACGGCCTGCCTCATTCTGGCCCTTGACCCCATCCTGGGAACCGACAAAAAGGACGTGCTCGCCTGGTTGACGTTGGGCGCGCTCGCGATGTGCATAGGTCTGACCTCCACCCAGCTGACCGGTCGTACGTATGCCTTCAGTAATCTGGTCGTGATCGATTCGTACGGCGCCTTCTGGAAACTCCTGCTGTATATCGTCACCGGCCTCACTGTCCTCCTGTCTCTGGCCTATCTCAAAGCGGAACGACTGAGCATCGGGGAATACTACGGCTTTATTCTGTTGGCGTTGGTCGGGATGATGGTCATGGTATCCGGCGCCGACCTGCTCACCATTTATCTCGGCACCGAATTGATGTCCCTGTCGCTCTATGTCATGGCCGGGTTGAAGAGAACGGAAGCCCGCTCGCTGGAAGCCTCGGCCAAGTATTTTGTGCTGGGTGCCTTCTCCTCCGGCGTCTTGCTGTACGGGATCTCGCTGCTGTTCGGTCTGGCCGGCAGCACGCGGTTGCCCGTGATCGCCGAGGCTATCACGGCGCACGGCACCGCCAATCCGATGTTGTCCCTGGCACTGGTGTTATTGGCCGTCGGGTTCGGATTCAAGTTAGCAGTCGTGCCCTTCCATATGTGGACCCCGGACGTCTATCAAGGGGCGCCGACCTCGGTCACCGCGTTTATGGCCGTGGCCTCCAAAGCCGCCAGTTTCGGCGCCTTCCTCCGGGTGTTCGTCGAAGGCCTGGGAGGAGCGAGCGCGGACTGGTCGGTCCTGTTCACCATTATTTGCCTGGCCACCTTGGCCTTGGGCAATCTGGTCGCGATCGTCCAGACCAACATCAAACGGATGCTGGCCTACTCCAGCATCGCCCATGCTGGATACGCCCTCATCGGCGTCGTGGTGGCGGCCCGTCACAGCGGCGAAGGCCCCTCCAGCGGATTCGCCAGCGTCTTGCTGTATATCGCGGTGTATTCCTTTATGACCCTCGGGGCCTTCGCCCTGGTCGGCATGTTGCGCAAAGAAGGGCAGGAGAGCGAGAACATCGAGGATTACGCCGGACTGGCCAAACGCGAACCGCTCGCGGCGTTCTTCATGCTGGTGTTCCTGGTCTCGCTGGCCGGCATTCCTCCAACCGCGGGCTTTATCGGCAAATTCTATATCTTCATGGCCGCCGTGAACGGCGGCATGACCTGGCTGGCCGTGGTCGCAGTGCTCTTCGCCGCCATCTCCGCGTTCTACTATTTGCGTATCGTGATGGTGATGTACATGCGCGAGCCCGAGGGATCCGTGACCACTCACTCGCGGCTGGAAGCCTCCCCCGCGCTGTCCTTTGTTCTCGCATGCGCCCTTGCCGGCGTGGTTTTTCTCGGACTCTTCCCGAACGGCCTGTGGTCGCTGGCCACCCATGCGGCACCGTTACTGAAGTAGCCTCCAGGCGCCAGGGTTCAGGTCACCTGGATCGGCGCCTAGATATCCCGAGCTCGTGCCGCCGTGCCTTGCCCGGCTCTTCTCAACACTCCGAGGCGTCCATCGCTCCGCACCGATCCGGAATCGCGCGGGTCTGCATGACTGAACTCACATTTCTCTCCAACGTGTTCGACACGTTTCGACGCCGCGGCTGCCCCAGCCTAGCGGCCTCGTTGGCGTTCTACTCTATCCTCTCCCTCTTCCCGATGGTGTTCTTGTTGCTCTACGGCATCAGTTTCATCGTCAGCCAGGACGTGATCGGCTATCAGTTTCTGCTCGGCTTCCTGAAAGGATTTCTTCCCAGCATGGGCGAACGCCTCGCCAGGGACATTCGCCGGGTCGCGGAACAGGAAGAGGTGCGTTGGGCCGTGTTCCTGGCCTTCGGCTGGTTCAGCGCGCTGGTGTTCTACGAGTTGGACTATGCGATGAACACCGTGTTCGGCACGGCCGCCAAGCGGCATCCGTTGATTTCGACGCTGGTGGCCGTGGCGTTGATCTGGATGCTGGGATTTTTGACCCTCATCTCCTTCGTGGCGACCCAGGCCATCGAACTCCTCACGGCCTACGCGCCCCGTTTTCTCGGCATGAATTTGGTGGCAATCGCCGCCCATGACTTTCTGCTCAGCTACACCCTTCCGCTCCTGCTCGCGTTCGCCTCCGTCACCTGTTTATACCGGTTTCTTCCTCACCAACGGCCGACCTGGCGAGAGGCGACGATCGGCGGCGCGGTGTTCAGCCTACTGTGGGTCTCCGCCAAGGTACTCTTCGTCACCTATCTGGAAGACGCAGCCGTGTATACACAACTGTATGGTTCGTTGCTTGAGGTCGTGTTGCTCTTGCTGTGGGTGTACTACTCCTCGGCGCTCGTCCTCCTGGGTGCCGTGGTGACTTACGAATGCCAATGCCGGCACCCGGCCATGCTCGATGAGTCGGCGACACTCCCCGGGTGATGACTCCGCGTTTGATCGTTCACAGGTGACGGTCGAGACCGTTTGGATGCGGGACGTTGGGAAGGGATCAGGTGGGCTAGGAAGAGGAGGCGCCCAGTCCTGTGGGATGGCGTTGCTCAATAAAATGTCCGATGGCCGCGCGTGTCACCAGGCCCAGCAACTGACCGTCCTGCACGACGACCAATCGTTCGGCCCCGACCGCCATCATCTGCTCTAACGCCCGCATAGCCGACAGATCCGGCGAGACGACCATGTCGTCGCTGGAGGGTTGCATGATATCGGCAACGCGGCGAAAGGCCCAGAGGGAATTTTTGACCGCCTGAATATCACGGACCGCCACCACTCCGAGAAGCTGACCGTCCTGCACCACCGGAAACCCTCCATAACCGTACGGCAGGAAGTATTGGTTCACCGCTTCTTCCAGCGAGAGCTCCGGAGAGAGCGCCACGACATTCCGGACCATGAGCTCGCGAACCGGCACCGATGCCAGCGAGGCGCGAATGGCTGCCTGCTTCCGGCTTCCACGCGCCGCCGTAAACAGAAAGGCCCCCAGCAGCACGATCCACCCGCCACTGCTCGCAAGGGCGCTCGACGCCGCACCCGACAGGGCTCCAAAAAGAAGCAGTGCGCCAAACAACCCGAACATGACGCCGAACAGCAGTCCGACGAGAGCAGCCTGGCTCGTGGCGCGATAATAATCCTTACTCCAGGCCCACAGTCCGGCCCGCAAGGCGCGGCCTCCGTCCAGCGGAAAGCCCGGCAGGAGATTAAACAGGCCCAGCTGCGTATTCACCATGCCGAGTAAGGTGCCCAAGGCGATCAGGCCGTGCAGAGACGACTCCGCCGGGAACGATTCCAAGACCGCCACCAGCCCGAGGGACATGCCGGCCAACACAAAACTGACCAGCGGGCCGGCGATCGCAATCAGGAATTCCGCCCGAGGATGGGGCGGTTCTTTTCGCATCTGCGCAACCCCGCCGAAGATGAAGAGCGTAATCTGCCCGATCGGGATGCGGTACCGCAGCGCCACCAAGGAATGACCGAGTTCGTGCAACAAGACCGAGGCGAACAACAACAGCGCGGCCACGCTGCCCATCGCCCAATATCGAGGCTCGGACAAGCCGGGCAACATGTCGGGCAGATACCCCGTCGCCAGCGACCAGGTCATGAAGAAAAATACGAAGAGCCAGGAGGCATGCACATGGATGGGAATGCCGAACATGCGGCCGATTTTCCAGTCTGGACCTTGCATGGTTTCACCGTAGCAGCCACTCGGATAAAGCGTCAACTATCGCGGATGCGCACCATCGGGTATACTGCGCCCATGCGCTGGAAGGACTGGTCGATCGGAATTGCCGTGATGTGCGGCTTGACTCTCGTCATGGAGGCCTCCCCCGGATCGGCACAGGTCATCAAAACCGGACCTGCCTCTTGCCCTGCTGTGGCGCTGACTTATGACCTATGCCCCGTGCGCACCGCCTCCGGCTTCGATCGCGAATTGATCGACTACCTCATTGAACACAAGGTGCCGACCACCTTCTTCATGTCCGGCCGCTGGATGACCAAACACGACGCCGAGGTGAAGCAGCTGCTCGCCGTGCCTTTTTTCGAACTCGGCACGCACGGCGACGTGCATGCGCACCTCCCGATGCACGACGTGGAGGAGCAGCAACAGGAAATCATGGGGCCGGTGCGGCTCCTCAAGACGAAATACGGGCGGCCCGCGACGCTGTTTCGGCCCCCTTACGGGGAATATAATGAGGTGACGATGAACGCGGTGAAGGCGCTGGGGTTGCGCTTTATTCTATGGAATATTGAATCGGGGGACCCGGACCCGACACTGAGCGCGGAAGCGATCCTGACCCGTGTGCAGAAGCGACTCAAACCGGGGAGTGTCATCGTGCTGCATGCCAATGGAAAAGGGAAACATACCCGTGAAGTGACCGAGGCTCTGGCCGGACACCTGTTACCCGACAAGGGGCTCACCCCCATGACCGTATCGGATCTTCTGCGATGCAACCAATCGACAGTCGCACCCGCACCATAGTCCGTGACATGCGTGAAGAGGATCGCGATGCCGTAATCGCCATCCTGGCCGGCTCCGATCCCTGGATGCGCCTGGGGTTTACCGCCTCGGACTGGCTGCGTATTTTTGCGCCGCTGCCCGCCGGCCGCGACACGTTTATTCTGGAGGCGGAAGGGACCGTGCTGGGGATTGCCATCGTGCGCCGAAAGTTTCTGTTCGGCGATTATCTCGAGTTACTCGGCATCGCCCCTTCGGCGACAGGCCGTGGCTTGGGCAGCAGTCTGCTGTCCCACGTCGAATCGCTCACCTTCGCGCGAGCCCCGAACCTGTTTGCTTGCGTCTCGGACTTCAACGACGCCGCCCGTGCGTTCTACCGCAAGCAGGGTTACAAGGAAATCGGGCCCATGCCTAATTTTCTGATCCCCGGGTACGCCGAAATTCTGCTGCGAAAGACTCGCGGGCCGGCGAGGGCCACTTAAAAAAACAACACTCAGGGCACTGCATCCTTTTGAGGGATATCACAGGCTGCTCAAAACAGTTTCCAGCAAGGCCGCAAGGAGTGCGAACCCCGAGGCGTACGCGGGCAGGGTACGTTGAGGGGTTCGGACGACTGAGAACGCCGCGGGGGACTGTTTTCAGCAGCCGACCCAGGAGCACCGAGAATGCGAGTCACAAAGCTATTACACACGCGCATGCGCGTCAGCGACATGGATCACACCATCCACTTCTACCAGACTGTGTTGGGACTGGAGGTGCTGGAACGCAAGGTGTCTCCGCGCGGGTCACACTTGGCCTTTTTGAAAGTTCCGAACAGCGACGAACTCATCGAACTGTGCAGCTTTCCCGCGAGCGGACCGGTGACCGTGCAGGAGGATCTGGTCCATCTGGCCTTCGAAGTCGAAAACCTGGACGAGACCATCCAGAGCCTGGAATCCAACGGCATCCGGATTACCGACGGTCCCACACGCACGTCCTCCGGCAGCCGTTTTATCTTTATCGACGCGCCGGACGGGTATGAAGTGGAACTCATCGAACGCCCGCCCGGGACGGCGCTCGTGTAAGTCGCGTCGTTCGTCCTCCGTGAAACGTCGCTCGTCTTTCAACAGCGAACGAGGTGCACCCCCTCACCGGCCCTTCCGCGCCCCACTGCCTGCGCCAACCCATTGACGAATTCAAATCCGCCCAAGTATTGTTCGTTCGCTTCACGTTTCACGAGCGACCAACGACGAACAAGGAGAGTGCAGATGAAGAACGGGTTTTTTCGCGGGCACGGACTCGGCAACGACTATGTGGTCATGGACCCCAAGGAGCTCAGCTTCAGCCTGACCCCCGGCAAAATTCGCGGCATTTGCGACCGCCATTGGGGACTCGGCAGCGACGGCATCCTCGCGCTGGTCCCGTCGAAGAAGGCCGATTTCGGTCTGCGCATTTACAACCCCGACGGCAGCGAAGCCGAGAAATCCGGCAACGGACTCCGCATCTTCGCCCGCTACCTGCACGCCACCGGTAAAACGAAAAAACGCGCCTTCACGGTCGAGACAAAGGGCGGTCTCGTGTCAATCACGCTCCATGTGGATCGCCATGGAGATGCGGCGGCAGCGACAGTAGAGATGGGCCAGGCGACTTTCCAACCGGCCGCGCTTCCCTGCACCCTGTCCGTCGAGGAGTTGATCCAGGCGCCCATCGAGGCGGCAGGGCGGTCGTTGCAATTTACGGGTGTCAGCGTCGGGAATCCGCACTGCGTGCTGTTCAAAGAAGCCGGTCAAGCCTGGACGCGTGACGAGCTCCTTACGCTGGGACCAGCCCTGGAAAACCATCCGCTGTTTCCCAAACGCACCAATGTTCAACTTGCCGTGCCCACCGGGCCAAAAGAAATCTTTATTCTGATCTGGGAACGCGGCGCCGGGGAAACCCAGGCCTCCGGTTCCTCCTCCTGCGCGGCAGCGAGCGCCGCCGTGAAATTGGGGCTCGTGAAGGGACCGGTCACGGTCAAGATGCCGGGGGGGACACTCAACATCCAGGTTGCGAAGGATTTCAGTCTGACCATGAAAGGACCCGTGGCGGAAGTCGCCCGAGGCAGCCTGAGCCCGTCGTTTGTGCGAACGCTTCGCTAAGAAGCAATCAGTGATCGGCCTTCAGCTTGGAAGCACTGTTGCAGAGGATTTGCCACGGCCATTAGAATTGTCTGCGACCTGGCTGCACATTCTCTTTCGCTGACGGTCGAACGCTGACTCCTCATGGCTGACTCGTACGACACCCTTCAATCCAAACTCGACCATCTGCCGGAACAGCCAGGCTGTTATCTCTTTCGGAACGCGAAGAGAGAGATCCTCTATGTCGGCAAGGCCGCCGTGCTGGCTGATCGGGTCCGCTCCTATTTTCAAAAGGGCAGCGACCAGACCCCCAAAACCAGCCTGCTCGTCAGTGAAGTCGCCGACCTCGAAACCATCGTCACCCGTTCCGAGCTGGAAGCGCTGATCCTCGAAAGCAATCTGATCAAGCGCCACCGCCCGCGCTTTAATATCGTCCTGCGCGATGACAAGCAGTATCCCTACCTTCGATTGCCGATCAAAGAATCGTTTCCACGCCTGTCCATCGTCCGGCGCGTCCAAAAAGACGGCGCGCTCTATTACGGCCCCTATACCCCGGCCGGGGCGCTGCGCGAGACGTTGAAAGTCATCCGCAAGGCGTTCCCGCTGGCCACGTGCGACATCGACATCGACGGCCGGGCCGACCGGGCCTGCATCGAATTTGAAATCAAACGCTGCATGGCGCCTTGCACCGGCAATCAGTCCCGTGAGGACTATCATGTGATCGTCAAACAAGTCCGCCAGTTTCTTGAAGGGCGGGACCGGGAGCTCCTCGACAGTCTGCGCGAGGACATGGAGTCGGCGGCGGAACGCGAGGAGTTCGAGGAAGCCGCCCGCCTGCGTGACCGCCTGTTTAGCGTCGAGCGTACACTTGAGAAACAGCGGATTACCCAAGTCACCACCACAGACCAGGATGTGATCGGCATCGCGCGGCAAGGCGCGGCAGCAGACCTTCAGCTCCTGTTCGTGCGCGGGGGTCTGCTGATCGGCCGGAAGGATTTCTTCTGGCCGCAATCCGCCGATTCTGCCGATGAAGAACTGGTTCGGTCTGCCATCGAGCAGTTTTACAACAAGGAAGGACAGCCGCCGAAAGAACTCCTGGTACCGACCGACCTCGTCGACGCTCCGCTGATTGAACAATGGCTGAGTGAGAAACGCGGCGATACGGTGCGCCTCCTCACGCCGGAGCGAGGCGCGAAACATCAACTGGTGCTGCTCGCGGAAGAAAATGCCGCCGCCGCCATTGCCGACCATCTGCGGAACGAAGCACTTGATCGGCAGGCCACGGCCGAACTCAAACGGCTGCTTCACCTCGAAACCCTGCCTCGTCGTATCGAAGGGTTCGACATTTCCAACATCATGGGTAATCAGTCCGTCGCCTCCTTGGTCGTCTGGGAAGACGGGCAGGCGAAAAAATCCGACTACCGCAAATTCCGCATTCAGACGGTAGAAGGCGCCAACGACTTTGCCAGCATGCAAGAAGCCGTGATGCGGCGATACGGCGCCACGGAGGATCTGGCCCTGCCGGACCTGATTGTGATCGACGGCGGCTTGGGCCAATTGAGTGCCGCCCTCGAAGGACTGAAACAGGTTGGCCAGGAGCACATTCCGATCATGGGCTTGGCGAAGGCGCGTGGCGAAAAAGACGAACGCATTTTTCTACCCGGCCGGAAAAATCCCATCCTGTTGCGGCCGACCTCACCCGCCACGCATCTGGTTCAGCGAATCCGGGATGAAGCCCACCGGTTTGCCATCACCTATCACCGGAACCTGCGGGGCAAGGCCCTCCTCTCATCCGAACTGGACCAGATCCCGGGCATCGGTAAGATCCGTCGCGCACGCCTCTTGAAACAATTCGGCAGCCTTCCGCAAATCGCGTCGGCCACTGACGAGCAACTCAAGTCGGCCGGCCTCGATGCCACCACCGTCGCCGCATTACGTAAAGCCCTCACCTCTGCCTGACGCGACACTTCCAGCCCATCCTTGATTGTATGCGGTTCGATACACCCGTATCTAAATAGGTACGGGTTTGCAGCCCGGCCCATCGACTGTCGATTTCAGGCACACACATTTTCCCCTTGCGCCACGGGGATTTCATCATTACGCTGGCGGCGCATGACTCTCTACGTATCAGGTACGTAGATTGCCTTTCCTTCCGATAGTGCTGAATGATTTCGCTGACCAGGAGGCATCCCGATGAGGATGTGGCCCATCACCGGCATATTGACCTTCGTACTTCTTTCCGCCTGCACGACCCCGCCGGAGATCAAACAGGCGCTCGCGACGAAAGACCAGGCGTACGCAGAGAATGAACAGCTCATGCAGCAGTATCGTGAGCTCGTGAGCCGGATCACCACGCGCCATCAGCTCTGGTACCGGCATGTCCAAACCCGACTCAAATTGAATTTGGCTCTGCAGTGGGCCACCACCAATCCCAGGTTGATCGAGGTACCTGATCCCGAGATGGCGCAGGATGATGCGGCACTCCTGGGGCCTGAGGTGATGGCGGTGGTCAACGACATCCGCCTAAAATCCTTGCCTGAGCGCAAAGGGCCAAATGGTCAACCAATCTTCATGGCGGGGACGGGGGACATGAGCAACCTGATCCAAAAACTCCCCGCATTGATCACCCGGGTCGAGCAGATGGTTGCCCAGGACTCCAAGAAGCCTTCCGCCCTCGATCTCTCTTCCTTCGATCGGTATCGCACGAATGTCCAAGCCCTCCGACGGATCAACGGGATGATCAAACACTACCTCGATATCGACGTCACCCTCGATCGGGGCGAAGTTCAATCCCTGGCAGAGACGCTGCAGCAGACCGGAAGGAGTTTTCGATGATCGGACGGCATGTATCCTTATTCGCCCTCCTTGGCCTCCTCCTCACGTCCTCCGGATGCCACTCGATCCACAGCGGCTCTGTCCGCGACCTCATCCAACTCGAGGGCACGAAGATCGATGCGGCTCAAACCAACATCGATACGTTTCAGAAGGAGACGGAAGAGCGGATCAAGCTGCTGGAAAAGGCACGGGCAGAATTACACCTGAGCTTCCAGTCCCTACAAACCATGGAAGCCAAACATCGCTTTGCCCTCGGTGCTTTTCGTGCGGCAACTCACAAAAAAGGTGAAGCGGCCTATGCCGCCGCCTACCTCCTGAGCCTGATTCACATGGCCGAGGCTCAGGGCCTGGAGAAAGCCGTCTGGGACCAATTCGAGGAGGACTTCTGCGGACTTCGCGACACGGCCAATGCATTGAACGATTCCTGGAAACGGACTGCCACGCTCCACGCGCAGATCCAGCGCTTTGCAAAGAAATCCGCCCTGGCTTCCGTGGATCCAGAGTTGGTGACCGCGCTCATGGACCAGGCGCCCGGCGGCTCGGAACGCATCATGGACATCCTGGACCATTCCCGCACCGTCAATGACGCGCTGGAGGAAGTAGTCGGGGCTCGCATCCTCCGCATCGGCGGATTGGATCGCGCGCAGGGGATGACCGCCGATCTCGTGGAACTGCTCGACCGCATGCAGAGGGAAGAGGGACAGTAACGGAGGACTCCATGAACCGCAGCATCGAGGGCGTGGTCACCTTTCTTCAGGACAACGACAATCTGATCAAGCAACTGATGGAGACCGCTGAGTCCGCCACCACGCAGATCGAACAATTGGCGACGCAGGTCGACCAGGCCCGCGAAGAGGCCCAGATCTTGGTGGATCAGCTGGGGACGGCTGAATTCAGCGTCGGGCGGGAAGACGACACCAAGGTGCGGCAGACCGCCCTGCTGGATGCTGTGGCGACCTTGCGGAAAAAATTCGAGATGTACAAAAACGATCCCTTGCGGCGCGGCATCTATGCAGCCGAGATCGCCAACCTCTACCTTCAGTTGGCCAATACCTTCAACAACGAGACCGTCGCCCGCATCGTGCCGTTCGAAGCCGAGGAAATCGCCACCTACAAGGATCTGCTGAATAAGGCGATCTTAGACGCCGCCACGCGCAAGCGGCGCGCGGCCACCATTAAGGCGGCCGCGCAGGTCTCCAAACTCGCTCTTGGTGTAGCCGGTAAGCTGGCCCATGTCTAACATGATGAAGCCGTACGCCAAATGGATCACACTGCCTTGGATGCTGGCGCTCTTTACTGGCTGTACGCTTGATGCCGGCTCGCGGGGGCCATTCGGTCCCGAGGATCCGGAAACCGCCATTCCTAAACAGGCGCTCCCTTCACAGGTGCCGATGAGGCATGCCCTCGCCTTTACGGCAGATGAAACCCCGGGTCGGCATCTCAAACCCACAATGGCCGGCGCGGTCGCGGAAACGGCCTTGAAACGGTCGCCGAACCCGAGTGCCATACTCAGCCCTGTCGAGATTGCGGCCTTGAGGAAAGCAGCCGAATCCGATCCGCGCGTGTCCGCATTGCTTGGTGACCGCTGGGGCTTTATTGAGGCAGATAGATCGACACCCGAGGGCAAGGTTTCCTTCGGCTGCTGTCGGGACGAAGCACATATCGCCAGACTCACCTACTTCAGCTACAGTCGAAATGTCGCAGTCGAAGTGCGGCTGAAAGAGCAGCGAGTCATCGATGCCGCCCGCCGCGATGGGTACCTCCCGCCCGAAGGACCGCAGGATATCGAACGAGGCATCGCGTTGGCACGCGCCGACTCACGCCTCGCAGGCCATGTGCAATCCCTGCAGGGTCACGGGCTCTTGATGCAGCCCGATATCGGCTTGTTCAAGAATGATCCGGGGTATGGACACCGCACGATCTGGATCACATTTTCGCAGGGACAGGATGGTGACCCGAAGTTCTGGGCCGTCGTGGACCTGACCGACGATCGCGTCTTGGAGGCGGGCCAGGAACCGCCCCGCTAGGCGAAAGGAACCGGGATGAATCGGACAGCAATCGGCTTGGCCCTCTGGATTGGGATCCTCATGGTTCCGATAACCGGCTCGGCAGAGCCAGCCGCAGAACATCTGGAATGGGGACGTTGGGCCCTCGATTATGAAATTCGGGACAACACCGGCCTCACGCTGCGCAACGTGTCATACGGCGGCGAAATGGTCTTGGGCAAAGCCAGCATGCCGGTTGTGCGGGTCAAGTACGTGAAGGAGCGGGTCTGGTGGAATCCCTTCACCTGGTTCGGCTCACGCGCAGACAGCGGCCGCTGCGGCCCCTTCCAAGATCGACTGCGTTGGCAGGATCTGGCCCCGATCGCCAACTGTTCCGACAACAAGGTCTGCGTCGACCGTGCGACTGTGAACGGGGTCCAGTGGCTGGAGATAGGCATTTATGCCCGGATCGGTGAATACCACCTCTACCAGGCCTGGCATTTCTCCGAAGATGGCGAGATGCGTCCCATCCTTCACAGCCGCGGCCTCTCCTGCAACACCGATCATCATCATCACCCGTACTGGCGACTGGACATCGACGTGAACGGGAACGGTTTAGATCAGGTCTTCGTGCACGACCGCGGCGGTCCCGACAATGGCTGGGGAGCGGGTTGGCGAAAATATACGAACGAACGGAATGACGTGAAAAGCCCCGCTACTGAGCGTGTCTGGTTCGTGCGCGACCAGCCGACGGGACATGGCCTCTGGATCCTGCCAGGCGACGGCTACCTTCCCCTGAAAAATGACGGCGAACGGGATAAGTTTGGGGACCTCGATGTGGCCATTCGCCGAGCCAACCCGGCAGAAGATCTCCCTTGGATCTTTGGGGCCCGCGGCCAGTTGGGCTATGACGAAGACAACCAAGGCGTTCAGGAACAGGACGTGGTGGTCTGGTATGTCGCGCACCTTCCGCACATGGCCGCCCTCGGCCCGACCAAGTGGCTGACACTAGGACCGACCTTGAAAATTCAGCGATAAACGGCCCTCCTCCCCCGCCCCTTTCCTCCGGACTGAATAATTCGTACACTTTCACCCGTTGCGATTCAGACCTTAAGCACTCTATATTAAGGACTGTTTGCCCTAGATACGGCTCCTTTGGTCGCAGTACAATAATCCGTCTCATGATCATACAGCTGTCTCAACATGAACCACGGCCCACTTTCTGAACGCCTCTGGTTGTTTGTTCTCCGTGCGGCACCAGGGCGCCTTCGCCGGAAAGAATTGGCATGAATCAGCCGGCGTTTTCCGCAAAGGAGTTTCAGCGCCTCGGCGAGATTATGTACAATGCGCGCTCCGTCGACCGGAACGACGGTGTGTGGCAGCTCGTGTCGGCCGTGCAGCGCGTCGTGCCGTACGAATTTTCAGGATGCGGCGCAGTCGATCTGCTCCATGGAATCGATCCATCACTCGGACATTCCACCTACCCTCGCGAATTCTGCCAACTGTATGTAAGCCAGGGCCTCGCGGCGGATCCCGCCGTCAATCGTCTGCTGACCTCAGGTCAAACCGTCACCTCCAGCGCCGATGAACCGCTGACCAACGAGCCGAGAGACATCACGTCGCTCAAGCTCGATTTCGGCATCAAAACCTGTCTTTCGGCAGGGGTGCGTGGGGACCATGGCGCTTGCTCCTACTTTGCCTTTAGTAATTTTGACGCCAAACAGGCCGATAAGTTGCGCCTCCTCCTCGATATTCTGACGCCCCATTTTCACTTGAGTTACATGCGCTGCAAATCATCCTGGACCCCGGCTCGACCGGCCCAACCTGCGCTGGCGCTCAGTAAACGAGAAGAGGAAATTTTACGGTGGGTGGCGGCAGGTAAAACCAATTGGGAAATTTCCGTCATTCTCAACGTCAGTTTGAACACGGTGAAATTTCATCTCAAAAATATTTTCCAAAAGATCGGCGTCGAAAACCGCTGGAGCGCCATTGCCTATTGGCAAAATGGTGAACAGCATCGCATCATCCCATCCTCGGCGCCCAGCGACGATCGCCCCCCGTCCGATTCCAACCGCCCGACCTAACTCGCATCGTGCATGTCGAACCGCGCGCCGCCTAGTCCGTCACCTCCTGACCGACCGGGAACGGAGCCGTCCGCCTACCCCGATGGGTAGGTGACGCCGGACCATACCTCTCGTAAAGTCTGCCCAGAGACAGGTCACGTGCAACGTGACCTGTCAGGCATACGTACCACTGCCACTGACATGACCGGCCCGGGCCGAATGGCCCCGGGAAAACCGGAAGGAGAGGCCCTATGAAGCAGCTTGCCGCACATCCTGCAGCAATGGACGCAACCTTTACTCTGCTCGATCTCCTACAACAGCGAAAGACTCGTCGCTTCGGCCGCGGCATGACCCTGCCGGGCGGTCCGCTGCAATACACGAGTCACCATGAACCGGTCCCGCTCAGCCGCGAGGAGGAACGGTATCTCATCTATGCGGCGATCGGCCGCTCGGGGCGCAACCTCGGCGATATGCAATTTGTCGGACGTCCGGGGGGCAGCGTCGGACAAGGCAACGCGTTGATGAATTTCAACAGCCGCACGGTCCCCAGCCCCTGCTCCGCACAAACCACGCAGCTGTTTTACACCAACGATGACGGGGTCTTTTTTGTCGCCGACGCCGCCGGGCCGGACCGTCCCTGGGATCTGGACATCGTCCGACTTCAATCCTCCCGATTGGACATCCCCCGGGAAGCCCCGTTCATGCTCCCGTTCAACCAATGGTATACGAACCGGCCCGGCACCACCCTCTTCATGCCCGTGACCAACATCGCGTTGCTCTACCTGAATCTCCTGCTGATGATGTTCAGCGAGGAGACCGGCTATTTCATCGTCGATACGGACAACGGCAACGCCGGATGCGGCCTCGATGCCTTCCGGAAAAGCGCGGGCGGGCATCTGCATGACGATATGAAAGCACGCCGCATGTTCAGCTTGCGCGAACTCGATGCCGCGATTTGCGAGACCGCTATACAGGAGCAGGGCATCATCTGTGAACATATCTCCCTCATGCAGCAAGCCCTCGGGCTCGGGGGCGGAATCCAAAGCGTGGGAAGCGGCCGGCATCTCCTGGGGATGGAACCGCACATCTACCCCGGACTCGGATTCCACTTCGTCGTCCCGCCGGGCAAACCGCTGCGCGCGAACCCCGTCGGCATTCCGCAGGTGTGGGAAGGTCCCACGCCGCCGTTCGTGCCGTCGATGAAGGACGCCGTGACCAAGCTGGTCGCCAGCAAATTCGGGCCTGAGGGCACATTCAGAAAACCGCAGGAACAACCCTGGGTCCAGCCCAAAACGGCCCAGCAGGTTCCGCAGCACTCGGAACGGGCCATCGAGGCGACGATCGCGTTCACCGAATATGTCCTCGCGACGTACGGCCGCTTCCCGGCGCACGCCGACGCCTGCAAATCCATCGTGGCATGCCAGACCCATCATCTGGACGAAGACTTTTACGCCACGTTTTATCCCGACTCCGCGTTGCCCGATGCGCATCGCGAACACATGCATACGTGGCATACCCACTGACGACAAACATTTTCACGCTCTTACGAGCACTGGAGGGCATCATGGCACCACAGACCTCTCGTCGAGTCGTCATCACCGGAATGGGAGTGGTTTCTCCATTGGGTTCGACAGTCGATCTGTTCTGGCATTTATTGAGTCGGGGAGAAAGCGCCGTTCGTCCGATCACCTCGTTCGATACCTCACCGTTCCAGGCCTGCCTCGCCGCCGAGGTGCGGGATTTCGATCCCGAGGATTTCCTGCATCGCAAGCAAGCGCGCCGCATGGGCCGGGCCACCCAATTTGCCGTGGCCTCCGCGATGATGGCGACGCGCGATTCGGGCATCGATCTGGAAC
>WBZQ01000759.1_pt1 | contig 23992 bp, 19 predicted proteins | sample 5204251 | NCBI WGS metagenome assembly WBZQ01 (sample SAMN12412402, study PRJNA552823) | activated sludge metagenome | isolation source: activated sludge from nitrification reactor of wastewater treatment plant... | place: USA: Virginia | collected 2017-09
CTCACAAAAAACAATTCAATTTCCATTAGTTAGAAAACAATTTATGCCGAATGACACACTCACGCTTGCACAAACACTCATAGCCCGCGCCTCGCTGACGCCGCTCGACAAAGGTTGCCAAGAAATTTTGATTACGCGCCTAAAAGCACTCGGTTTTCATATTGAAACCATGCGCTTTGGCGAAGTCGATAATCTTTGGGCGAGACGTGGCAATACCGCACCGGTGGTGTGCTTTGCTGGACATACCGATGTCGTGCCAACCGGCCCGCTAGAACAATGGGACAGTAATCCGTTTGTGCCGACCATTCGCAACGATTGTTTATATGGTCGCGGTGCCGCCGATATGAAATCCTCACTGGCAGCATTCATCACCGCGATCGAAGCCTTTCTGGATAAACATAGCGATCATCAAGGTTCCATCGCTTTGCTCATCACATCCGATGAAGAAGGGGTCGCGATCAATGGTACCGTCAAAGTGGTCGAAACGCTGCAAGCACGTGGCGAATTATTGGATTACTGCATTGTCGGCGAACCGACCTGCGTGGATAAATTCGGTGATACCATCAAAAATGGACGCCGCGGTTCTTTATCCGGAAACTTAACAATCAAAGGCATTCAAGGCCACATTGCCTATCCACAATTGGCAAAAAACCCTATCCACCTCGCTGCACCAGCAATTACCGATCTAGCAAACACCGAATGGGACCAAGGCAACGAATATTTCCCTCCAACCACCTGGCATATTTCCAATATTCATGCCGGTACTGGCGCAACGAATGTCATTCCTGGAAAATTGAACATTCTATTCAACTTTCGTTTTTCAACCGCTAGCACCATCACATCACTCAAAGACCGTGTCCATACCATTCTTGACCGTCATCAATTAGACTATGATTTGGTTTGGGAATTATCTGGAAAACCCTTTCTGACGCCTAAAGGTGAATTAGCCAATGCAATCAGCGACGCCATTACACAAGTCACGGCTATCAACCCGGAACTGTCAACTTCCGGTGGCACATCAGATGGGCGATTTATCGCCGACATTTGCAAACAAGTCGTTGAATTCGGCCCGCGCAATGCCACCATCCACAAGATCAACGAACATGTACATGTTGCTGACCTGGAGAAACTTGCGAGTATTTATCAGCTCACGTTGGAAAATCTGTTGATTGGCAATCAATAGATCTAGAATGAGCAATCTACAAAAATAAACATAAATTCAATATCCTAAACAACTTAATCTAAATATTCGTGATTCATGTAGACACTATGTATACAAAAAGAACGAATAGGATATAAATTTGCCCGCGCTCCCCTGGACCTATCCGCACAGCAAGATCAAGGAAAACCACATTCTTGAGTTTGTGATTTTTTCATAAATAAATTGTGAACTTTTTGTGAATCATGCTATCTTATATACAGTAAGACCATAATATTTAAGTAGCTTCGATAAACTTCCGACCAGGAGATTCACATGAAAACAAGTCAAAATACTATTTACACAGCCGCAAAAATCACTTTCGTTTTATTTGGCATCGTGCCTTTGATTGGGTTTATGATGTTTGGTGAATTACCTTCATTTTCAGTAATGCAAACTGAGGTAAACTGGATAGAAGCTGATATCGTTTTAGGAATTCTATTTTTTCTAGGCTACCTTGTATTTGCTAGCATAGCTAATAAAACGCGTATTTCTCAGCAGAAAATTCATGCCTAAATTTTCGTAGGCTAAAAGGAGGCCAATGTTGTTATACATTGGCCTTCTTCTATTTAGAAACGAAGGAATGTGGAATTTCTTTGCAAGAATATTGCAGATATTTGTTCAATTGGTTTTCATAAACATTCTACATCGCTAGCCATTATTCGCCGAAGTGTAAAGTACAGGAAGAATGCAGCAACTGCGAGAAAATACCCACTTCAAGGCTCTGCTGACGCGTTACGGTATCGTCTGGGAAGAAACTTCTACATATATACATCAGAAACTTACAGCTAGGCTTCGTAATCAGTAGGCCGGGGGCTCGATTCCTCTCAACAGTACCTCTTTTCTAGATCACCACGATATCCGCATTGGTCATGTTCAAACCCGTGCCAACCGTAGTAATTTGTACGGCAGCACCACCACCATTACCATCGGCATCGTATAGCAATGCACCGGTAGCTTTATTGTAGATAATGAAATCATTTGCATCTAATGCTTTCGTGCCTAACTTAAATTGGCTAGCCGCCAGCATACCTGTTGCTGTTAATGACTTAAACACAGCATTTTCTAATTGAATGGTGTCATTCGTTACGTTAAAGTCGGTAATTATATCAATGTGACCTTTGGTCGTGAATTTAAAGACATCGTTACCTCTTCCACCCGTTAATTTATCGACACCAAGACCTCCATCAAGCGTGTCGTTCCCAGAGCCTCCATCTAATTGATTAGCAGCGCTATTTCCAGTGATGATATTATTCTGACTGTTACCGGTACCATTGATCGCAGCCACACCAGTCAAAGTAAGATTTTCCACATGAACGGGCAATGTGTAAATGACGTTACTACTGACAATGTCCGTTCCTTCGTTGAGTTTCTCGGTAACAATATCCTTCGCATTTTCAACAAAATAAGTATCATTACCCAACCCGCCAATCATGGTATCCGCACCAGACCATCCCCTTAGGGTGTCATTACCAGCTTTTCCATCCAAAACATTATTGAGTGTATTACCTGTTAGTCTGTCATTGAATGCGCTACCCGTCAGGTTTTCAATACTGATCAGCGTATCCAAACCGGCACCGACTGTATTTTGTTGCGAATTAATCAGTAGCGAAACAGTAATCGGCTTGGTAGCAGCCACATAACTAGCAGTATCGTTATTGGATGGTGTGCCCGTTAACGTATTATTCCCCGCGGTACTCACCAGGAGGAGGCCATTATTAACGAAGAATTGTGTATCGCCAGAACTATTACCCACGAAAGCATCCAGATCGCCATCGCCATCGATATCCCCCAGAGCCGGCTGAGCCTTGTATCCTACATCGATCAAACCCAAAGCATTCTCGGCAGGAGCAAATTTTGGATTATGCAGGGTACCTATATTCCTTTGAAATACCGTATTGCCATTCCAATTGCCTTGAAAAGCATCTAAATCGCCATCGTTGTCAATATCTACAAAGGAAGCCCCATTGATACCAAAGAAACTTAAACCATAAGGATTGTAATTACCAAACTCAAAGTGTGGCTCGTCGGCTGTTCCGGTATTTTCAAGAAAACGCAGACTAGTATATTCTTTATACCTATATCCAACAAACACATCAAAATCACCGTCACTTTCTATATCCACCGGCGTGGGATTGACATCAAATCCAAAAATAAGACCAAACAGGTTGTATTCTTCAGCAAATACTGGATTACTGACAGTTCCCGTATTTTTAAAAATAATGTTACCTACAAAAGCATCAAAATCCCCATCACCGTCGATATCCGCAAAAGCAGGATTAGCTCCGTAACCTCCTCCATTATTTAAACCAAAAGGATCTGCTTTGGGAGGGGCAAAATTCGGATTGCTGGCAGTCCCCGTATTCCTAAAAAATAGTACATTACTATCAATATTACCTACAAAAGCATCTTGATCACCATCATCGTCTATATCCACAAAGGTGGGGCTAGCGGTATCACCTACATCGCTTAAATTAAATGGATTAGTGACGGGAGTTGCAAAGAACGGGTTGTTGGCAGTCCCCATGTTTCTAAAAAACATCACATCGCCCGATCCATTACCTATAAAAGCATCCTGATCGCCATCGCCGTCAATATCGACAAAGGTGGGTTCAGCGTTGTAGCCCACATCAATCAAGCTCATTGAATTGAAACTCGCAGCAGCAAATATAGGATCACTTTTTGACCCTATATTTCTTTGAAAAACAGTATTTCCGCTCCCTTCTCCCAGAAAAGCATCTAGGTCTCCATCGCTGTCGATATCGGCGAAGGTGGGACTGGCATAATAACCCAAACCAATCAAACCAAATGGATTGGAGCTAGCAGTGGAAAACTTCGGGTTACTGACAGTTCCGATATTTCTAAAAAACAGCGTGTTACCACCAAAGTATCCATTACCTATAAAAGCATCCAGATCTTTATCACCGTCGATATCCACAAAAGTGGGATTGGCTCCAAAACCAACATTGCTCAGGCCAAAAGGATTCGTAGTAGCCGCAGCAAATTTGGGATTACTGCTTGTTCCTATATTTCTAAAAAATAGCGTGTCACCGCCAAGGCTATCATAGTATCCATTGGATGAAGAAAAACCTCCATTGCCGACAAAAGCATCCAAATCCCCATCGCCATCGATATCTACAAAAGTAGGACTGGCCAAGGCACCTACATCGCTCAAACCAAAAGGATTGGTAGAGGGAGCTGCAAAAATTGGGCTATTGACTGTTCCTGTATTTCTGAAAAACGCTGTATTGCCATCACCCTTTCCTACAAAAACATCCAAGTCTCTATCGCCATCAATATCAATCAGTGTAGAGCTGGCAAATGAGCCCACATTTCTCAAACCAAATGGGTTAGTGGAAGTTAAGGTAAAAATAGGGTCTGACATGATAATTCTCCAAGAAACATTAAGTATTTTTATTAGTTGTTAAGTGATCAACTGCACGTTGCAAATGCTGCTGTAGTTTCTTTTCAATCGGTTGATGACGGTAGGTAGGTACAACATACGATGACAATAATTCAATATGAGTTTGTTCATTTTCCTGCCAACATTCTGCGATGGCCAAACCAATCATTTGGCCATCTATGGATGCGGATACACCGAATAATTCACCACGCTGCGGTCGAGTCTGCCAGCGGTTTCGTAAGCTCGGATTGGTCATTGCCTCATAAGGCAAAAGATTTTCTGGAGTCAGATTACAAATCTTTTGATATTTAACCGCGAGGTCCTCTGAATTTTCCATTTGCGGAGCACGTGGCAAGCCGGCTACTTGCGTCGCTCGACTTAAGCCAGGCCGATTAACGGTAGGCTTGGTGGTCATCATCCCCCCAGAGCCGGGAAATGAAATCAAGCGTTCGATGTCATCATCCTGAAAACCCAACGCTCGGGGTTGACGAACACTTGGTAACACCACTACATCAAATAGTTCTTCGACTACACCTTCAATATGTAATGCGTGTATCTGGTTGCCCGTATTCAAATCGATAATACCCAAGGCACATTGGGCCGACATGTTTTTCTCTGCGAGACGCATCTCCAGGGGCAAGTCTGAAAAAGCTTTTGAACGAAGTTTTGATAATCCCACCAAGGCATAGTTTTTCCAGAACGCTAATCCTCGCACAAAACCTGGACAGAATGTCACAGGTACGAATTTCTCTTCATCCAAATAACCCAGCTCTCCCGTACCGGAATTGAGCAGCCATAGCCTGCCTTGATACCAGCGTGGCGAATGTGGCATGGATAAACCAGTGGCTATTATTTCATTGCTAGGAATGTGCATCACGATGCCACCACTCGTACGATGGTTACGCCAGCCCGCTGCTTCGTCAGTCGCGCTACATGCCGTGACATAGGCAGGCTCACCTTCTTGCATAGCCAGGCCATTTAAATGACAACGATCTTCAGCCACAAGTTTGGATATAAAGGGTGGTTTCCAAACGGGAACAAAACTAAACCCAGTCTGCAAGGTAGCCAAGCAACTGAAATCCGTATTGATAAATAATACTTGATATTTTTTGTCGACGACGACATCGTGAATATTCAAGTCACCCGTGGTGTATGATTGGCCGGGTACGTATAAACGATCACAGCCTTGATACCGCTCGTCTTTTGCCAAGCGATTTTCCAGTTGCCAAATCTGGTAGCGAGTTGCCATGTAGAGGCTTTCATCGCTTGCATATAAGCCCATCGGCTTATCAAACAAACGCTCGTTAACCGCCAAATGCCCATTTTCTTTACGTCCGACTAAAAACAGCCGGTTGGTTTGATAGGTCGTGAAAACAAGACTAACCTGTTCGCTATCCAGCCATTGATAAAGATGCTCAGAACCATGCATAATCACAGCAGCTTGGTCACTGGAAGCTTTTTGCTGGATCAGTGGCTTATTGCTCAAGGTTTCAATATCCAGTGTTTCAGTTTTAGTGGCATTACTATTTTTCTTTAAAGGCTGGCATGTAAGCATTTTCCCAATCTGCGATTGCACCCGGTTTGGGTTGAAAGAGCGGATGAGTCTCCGGTCTATCTAGTTTTATCCAGGCTTGATAGGTCTCAGGGGAACGGATTTCTAACTTAGCCAGTAGATGCTGCCATTCATAGTCGAGTTGCCCAGTTGTTACGTGGATTAGTTTGGTTGTGGTTGAGATTGGTTCAAATTTCGATTGATCAAAGTTATAGCCACGCTGCACAGATTCTGCGTGCACATGAAAAAGATAGGCATTAATAGCAGATCGGGGTGATTCGTGATCGTAGAAACGATCGAGTTGAGGATGATGTTTATAGCCTTTCGTAAGGCCACGAATGACTGCCTGGGCTAATAATGCTTCACGCCATAAAGCAACAAGACCTTTAGCATCTAGATACCTTGGGTGAATCGTCCATAAGCGCATGAGTTTCTAAGTTGAATGAACGAGCGATTGATAAATGTCTCGATACGCCATAGCACTGGCCTGCCAGCTAAAATCTTTCGACATGGCATTTCTTTGTAATTTTTGCCAGGTTTTTTTATTTTGATAAGTATCGATTGCGAATTGAATCGCTTTCAATAGACTATCCACGGTAATTGGATGAAACAGGAAACCACTCGCAGTGCCTTTGGCTAACGAGCTAGGTGTATAGTTAACAACCGTATCCAACAAACCACCCGTTGCATGGACGATAGGCAACGTACCATAGCATTGGCTATACATTTGATTCAAACCACAGGGTTCAAAGCGAGAAGGCATCAAAAAACAATCCGCGCCAGCTTCAATCAAATGCGATAAAGCTTCATCAAAACCAGTTTGCACCGCAATTGCGTGTGGATACATTTTTGCCAAGAGTATGAGCTGCTGCTCTAACTCTACGTGATTACTACCAAGTATGACGAGCTGTGCAGGTAACTTCACCAGTTCTGGAGCGATCTGAATCAGTAAATCAGTACCTTTCTGATAGCTTAAGCGGCTGATGACACCCAAAAGTGGGATATCGTTATCTATATCTAACCCCATGTGCTGCTGTAGCGCTTTTTTATTCGCGATCTTGCCCGATAACTTCTCGCGGCTATAGTTCTCTGCCAAATAGGTATCGGTTTTAGGATTCCATTTTTCGATATCAATGCCATTCACAATGCCGGTTAGCTTGTCATTGCGCATTGTGAGCAGACCTTGCATCCCAAAACCCAGCGGTTCACTCTGGATTTCCTTAGCATAATTCGGACTAACCGTGGTGATATGCTCAGCATAATAAACACCGGCTTTAAGAAAAGATAAATTACCATAATATTCAACGCCATCCATGTTAAAGCTAGATGGTGGCAATCCGAGTTGAATAACCGTTCCAGGCGCAAAAACGCCTTGAAAAGCCAGATTGTGAATCGTCATCACGGTTGCGGCTTTTTGGCCAGAATGGAAATGCAAATAAGCGGGGGTTAGACCGCTTTGCCAATCATTGCAATGCGCGATGTCTGGTCGCCATTTGAGTGGACTGATATCACTCGACAAAATCGCACCAATTTTTGACAACAAACCAAAGCGAAGTGAATTGTCCGGCCAATCACGACCCTGCGCATCCAAATAAGGCCCACCTTCACGCACATACAACCCTGGGCAATCAATGACCAATACCGATAGGGATTCAGTCTTGCTTAAAGCAAGCTTTCCCGATAGCAACGTGGCCGGCGGAAAATGTTGCAGATCATTGAATTCATGTACGGCTTTCTTGTATTTAACACCCTGCAAAACAGATGGATAACCGGGTAGCAGTATTTTGATATCCGTTTGTAAATGCTGTAATGCCATCGGTAAGGCAGCGCTGACATCACCTAAACCACCGGTTTTACAGACAGGATAAATTTCCGATGTAATAAAAAGAACCCGTAATTTCTGTGTGCGTACCATAAATACTACTGATTGGCTTTGAAAAAATTGATCAAACCATTCGTGGAAGCATCGTGTGATGCGACTGGAACGTTTTGCTCGAGTTCAGACAAGATTTTTCCAGCCAATTGCTTGCCCAATTCAACGCCCCACTGATCGAAAGGATTGATGTTCCAAATAACACTTTGCACGAATACTTTGTGTTCATAGAGTGCGATCAATGCGCCTAATGTACGCGGATCTAATTTCCTGAATAAAATCGACGTGGTAAAGCGATTACCAGGAAAAATCTTATGCGGTAGCAACTGTGCAATGACATTGTTATCTTTACCTTGTATTTCAAGCTCAGCTCGTACTTCTTGTGCATTTTTCCCAGTCATCAGCGCTTCCGTTTGGGCAAAGAAGTTGGCCAACAACATGCGATGATGGAGACCAATCAAATGATGGCTTTGACAAGGCGCGAGAAAATCAGCTGAAACGGCTTGAGTACCTTGATGCAATAATTGATAGAAAGCATGTTGTCCGTTGGTTCCTGGCTCTCCCCAGACAATCGCGCCAGTAGCATAGTCAACGATTTGCCCATCGCGCGTAATGCGTTTACCATTACTTTCCATTTCTAACTGCTGTAAATACGCAGGAAAGCGGTGCATCGATTGATCATAAGGCAAGATGGCATGCGCTGAAATACCTAGAAAATTAATTTGCCAAACACCCACGAGCGCCAGCATGACAGGTAGATTTTTATCAAATGGCGCGGTGGCAAAGTGCTGGTCCATTTCGTGTGCGCCAGCTAATAATTCATAAAAATGATCCATCCCTACCGTTAAAGCAATAGGTAAACCGATGGCTGACCATAAGGAATAACGTCCGCCTACCCAATCCCAAAACTCAAACATATTGTCAGGATTGATGCCAAAACTCTCTACTGCAGATCGATTAGTCGATACCGCAACAAAATGTTTAGCAATGTCTTTTTCGCTACCGCCCTTTGATAGAAACCATTGCCTAGCTGAGCAGGCATTAGTAATAGTCTCAAGCGTGGTAAATGTTTTTGAAGCGACAACAAACAAGGTCGAAGCAGGGTCAAGGTGCTGCAATACATCGGCAAGCTGAGTACCGTCAATATTCGAAATAAAATGGGGCGTAATGCCCGGGAAGCGATACGGCTTAAGCGCTTCTGTCACCATGACCGGCCCCAAATCGGAGCCTCCGATACCAATATTGACAATATCCGTGAAGGTTTTTCCAGAATAACCAACCCGTTCGCCGCTTTGTACTTCGAAGGTCAACTTTTCCATTTGCTTCAGGACACGTTTCACCTCCGGCATAACGTCTACGCCATCGACATTAACCGAGTTTTGTCCACGTAAAGCAACATGCAGCGCAGCACGATGCTCTGTTGAATTAATTTTATCGCCTGAAAACATACGAGCTATCCAATCGGATAACTGCTGCTGATTGGCAAGATTAATCAACAGCCCAACCGTTTCACGATCAATTAATTGTTTGGAATAATCCAATAAAATACTATCAAACTGCAGTGACAACTCATTAAAACGTTGTGGGTTTTTTTGAAACAGATCGCGTAAATGTAATGGTGCGACTATTTTCTGCTGGTTTTGCAATGCAAGCCAAGCGGGAGATTGTGTTAGCGATGACATACCGTTAATGATATTTTCTAGTTATTGTAGAGAGTAATAATCTATTGCTCATCAGAATCCAACATAAACTGACGAATTAATTTTCATGTACCAAGCACAATCATAAAGCATTACACGCGATTTCTTGCATGAATTGCGAGCGTAACAGTCAATTCTTGGGTACTAATCAGCCATTCCAACTCCAGTGTCACAGCCTGCATGATTTTTTCAAAACCACTTTCAGATTGCGATACCGAAAAATGCGGATACGCTCGTAGATTCACGGGAGCAGAGGTTTTTAACACAACATGACCGCCTAACGTATCGTCATCCAGCGTAATTTCTGTTAAACCAGATAATTCGATCCATTGACCGAAACCACCTAAGATTTCTTGCTGGTACCGATAGCGCCCGCCCATACCGTCACAGCTAGGCATTGCGAGATTAATTTCGGTGCAGAATGTTTGCTTTGTTTTGGCGCCAAATCGATATAACACGTGCAACTGATTTTTCTCGAGTATAAAGAGTTTATGGACTATTCCTAGGTTGCTATGCGATACAAAATGTAAATTCTCTAGCGCGGAATTCTGTGAACTGTAAGAGACCGGATGATCATTCACAAAATCTACGAACAACCTCCTCGGATGATCGTCGGCGAGAATGTCTTGCGCGCTAATTGCATGTTTGAAACTGATCCGATCATGCGCCGAAGCAATCCCTCCGTCGTTTTGATGAGCTGCATCACGATGACCATCTTGAATTTTTTGATAATAATGCTCGGCCTGACGGCGTAACGTATCCGCAAAATTATGCTGCAATTCATAAGCATCGAACTCACAGACACTGGCGTATGAATCCAATTTGACCACTACTTGTAGCGCTGCATTGCGTAGATAAGCTTCTTGTATGCCATCCAGATCAGTGTCTTCTACGAATGATTTAGGGCGAGATTTGCAGGCATCCAACATTACTTCCAGCGTCAGCATGGCATTGTAAATGGCACGTCGCAAGTGCGGCAGATACAACCCGCCAAACATGCCATGCCAATAAGCATCATTAGCCTGCGCCTCATAAAGCTTTTGCTGCATTTCTAGTGTTTGCTGCTTTTTGGGCAATTTTGCAAAACGCGCTGAAAGACTTAACATACGTTTATGCATCCAATTCGATTCAGGATAACGGGAAAAGAAATTTTTCCAGATACCCCCACGTAGAAATGCTTTTTTTTGCTCATACCAACCTTGCGATTTTGCTTGTTGTGTCAATTCCCCATAAGCATGCGCGGCTGTAGCCGGTAAAGTCCATTCGTTCATTTCGATATAGGAAACCGTGGGAAGATAAACAATACCTCGCGTTCTTTCCGCAGCATGATATTCACTGAAATGCTGCGTCGTAATAATATTGGAAGCTAGAACTTTCTGGATGAATTGTTCCAACCACCCTTTCTCATATACCCAATGATAGGTTTCAGGCCAGATACCAAATTTTTCGATATCATCAAAATAAATGGCCGCATTTTGTGTATGTGCGGTAGTTTGATTTACCAAAGACTCTAGGTAAGCGACCGTTTCTTCGGCCGGTGCGAAAGGGATTTTATAGCGTAGCGCCTCGGAAATTGGAAACAGATCAAGTTTCTGCGAGCCTTCTTCGGTAGTGAAATATCCGTTGAGCTCTGTGAGTGCTTTTCCAGCGCAAACAAAATGATAATCATCGACCGTTACATACCGAATACCACAATCGGCCAGCGCCGGAATAACCGTCGATTCCCAAACACGTTCCGTTAACCAAGCACCTTGTGGCCGCTGCCCAAGTTTCTGCGCTAACTTATCAGAAAAAGTTTGAATCTGTCCGATGCGATCCCGATTAGGGATCACTGCCAGCACTGGCTCGGTATCGCCCGCACCAAAAAGCTCTACTTGGTTACGCGCCACCATCTGTTGTAACAGTGCCATGTCTTCCGGATAATTCGCTAAAAGATAATCCAGCAACCAACCGGATAAATGAATCGCAAAACGAAAATCTGGATAGCGATAAAGTACCTGCAAGAAAGGTTTATAACACCGCAGATGAGCGTCTATTAAGACGCTGGGAAAATTGCCTACAGGTTGGTGTGCATGCACACCAAAAAGTAACGATACACGTTGTGACATTTAATGATTCCCAGTTATTGTTCTAAAAATAAAATAACTACACCGCCGATCAAAACCTTATTTACCCCAATAATCCTGGGCAGTATTTACGAAGATCGCCGCATAGCTCCTCCGTCTTGACTCTCATTGTTACCTTTGCTGATGGGATCGAACAATTGGGGCGGTATTGGTGATTTGAGCAAACGATACAAATTCATGAGGTTTTTTCTAAACAATTGATCAAAGCTGGCAACTGAATGAGCCGGATTATAATCACCAAACCACCAAAACCAGTCGGAGCTTTCACACGATGACAATTGACGGATAGCTAATTTTTTTTCTTCCTCCGTCAACACATTGTCTTCCATGACTTGATCAAAACAGCGTTTAGCCGCGCACAACAAATCCCAAGCGCTATTTTTTTCATAATCACCAATCCAGGTAGAGAAAGTTCCATACACCCAGCTTCCAGCAGTCAATTTACTTAAGGTTGTCGCTCGTTCGGTATTCTGGCTATCCGTAATATAATCACGATAGGTGGTGGTGCGGATAAACGGATGTTGTGCCAGTATTCGATAAACATCTTGCAAAAAATAATATCCATTATAAGGGTATGATTCCCAAGCATTTTCACCATCAAGTATAACACTGACAACAGGGTCTTGATCACCAAGGTCATTGTGATAGATATGTTCCAATTCTTGTACAAAGTTTTTTGCAGCATCCGGCGCAAACCATTTGGAATACTCAAAACCAATTAAGTCAGATAGCCGATCGTCACGAAAAAAACAAACCATAGATGATGCTTGACCGGCAATCCGATAAGGCTGGTACAAATAATTATTTTTACCTGGTAGCGGCGTATCTGGAAAAGAAGCTCTAAAGCTATTGATCAAAACATTTTCTCCACTAGCGCTCCATTGGCAATCTTGTTGTGCCATCATTTCAAGCAAAGCTGTCGACATTGCTCCCTCAGCAGGCCAGATACCACAAGGCTTATGATTAAAATAGCGTGTATGGCTTTGCAATGCGGAAGTCAAATGAAAATCCACGCGATCATGTCCACCTGGATAACCCAAACAATCTGGCATCAAGATATCTGCTTGACTATCTTTTGCCGATGAGAAATCGATCATCAGCGGCGCCAAAGGATGATAATGCAATGTTGTCGATAGCTCGATTTGTCCAGATTCTACCAACTTGCGATAACGTGGAATCAAATCGCGAATCAAATCACCAATCAAATTGAATAATTGCAAACGATCTTGATAACTGAACGCTTTGTTCTGTTCCAACAACTTCTGAACAAAAACATTATGTCGGCGTATACCCTCGCCCATCCACACGATATGATACCAAACAAGGAGATCTGCAAAATACTGCCCGGATATATACCCTAATTCACTGTCATTGTATTTGCTAAAAACTTGACTGAGCTCATACAATCGTTTGTAGCTTGGATATGGCTTTAGCATATTTTCATGATTGCTCAGAAAACAGCTATCAAGCAGGTAAATGCGCTCTTGTATGGAAATATCTTCAAGCCGAGGGTTCGACAATTGTTTTAATAACGGATTGCGCATTTCACCCGTGGAAAATTGCTGCACAAAGTCTTCTAACTGATCCAGCAAAATCGGCACGAAATTAACTACAGCTTTTACCTGAGGATGCGTCTCAAGATGGTATGCCATATCCGTATAATCTTTGATAGCATGCAAATAAACCCACGGCAATACAAATTCCTGTGTCGCGTAGTCGCGATAATCCGGTTGATGCATATGCCATAAGAAAACGAGATTCAGTTTTTTCATTTGACGGATAAGTAATTGTTATTGAGCGATAGATCAGAGAAATTAGAGTTTTTGCGAGTACTCATATAAATTTTGCCCTAACATTTCTGATGTAATTAATGTAACGCCTCTTTCAGTAACACGAAATCGCTGTTGGTCTTCTTTGAGATCATAGCCAGCAACCAATCCCTCAGGGATGATACAACGTTTCTCAACCACCACCCTGCGTAGGCGGGCATTCCGGTGAATCACTACATCGGGCAATATGACAGAATCCTCAATAACGCTGTAACTGTTCACTTTAACATTTGAAAACAATAGCGACCGGCGCACCGTCGCACCACTAATGATGCACCCCCCTGATACGGAAGAATCTAATGCTTGTCCACGTCGATCATTATCATCAAACACAAATTTCGCTGGCGGTAATTGTTCCTGATGTGTCCAGATAGGCCAGTCGACATCGTATAAATTCAATTGTGGCGTCACCGAAGTCAAATCCAAGTTAGCTTCCCAATATGCATCAATAGTTCCAACATCACGCCAATAGGGAATACCCGAGGACATGTTGACACAACTGTTGTAAAAACGGTGCGCAAAAACACGATAGCGTGGAACCATATAAGGAATCAGGTCCTTACCAAAATCATGCGAAGACTCATTGACATGATGATCTCGAATCAGCTGCTGATATAAAAACTCAGCATTAAAAATATAGATTCCCATACTAACTAATGCCTTATCCGGACACCCAGGAATCGGTATAGGATTATCCGGTTTCTCAGCAAAACTGGTAATTTGCCAATGATTATCCACGCCCATGACACCAAAAGCACTCGCTTCTTGCACCGGTACTTCGAGACAAGCCACCGTCATATCGGCTGATTGTTCGATATGTTCCGCTAATAGCTTACTGTAATCCATTTTGTACACATGATCGCCACCCAAAATCAATACATATCTAGCATTGTGCCTCCTCAAAGTATCCATATTTTGAAATACTGCGTCTGCAGTGCCCTGATACCAAGTTTCTTCGGCCGTTTGCTGTTGCGCAGGCAGTAACTCGACAAATTCTTTAAACCGCCCATCGAGAAAACTCCAACCGTGCTGAATGTGTCGAATCAAGCTTTGTGCTTTGTATTGCGTCACCACACCAATGCGCCGAATACCTGAATTGACGCAATTCGACAATGGAAAATCAATAATGCGGAACTTTCCACCAAAAGGAACGGCCGGTTTTGAACGCCAATCGGTTAGCTGGTGCAGGCGACTGCCTCGCCCGCCCGCCAGAACCAGGGCAAGCGTATCATTATGCGCAGCATGTCTATAGTTGCGACCATCGGAAGAGCTACTTGTACAAGACTGATTAATCATATACAGCGTCCTATCATATTTTATGGCTATCAAGCTCTATCATTAAATAACAAGCTCATCTATCTACTCGTGTATGGTATCGCATTATGGTAACTTCTAGTATCGGTAACCGGGTTTTAATAATGATTTTTCAGATTCTATCGAACTAGGGCATAAAACATACTAACAAGCTTGTTTGATCACTTCGATGAGGTACTACAGAAATTACAATCAACTAAGATACTGAGAACTCTGCTCATGCTTATTTTATTAAACACAAAAAACATAATCAGATATTCATAGGAATTCTTGAAAAGATTAACCACAACCCACCTTAGGGCTGGATTTCAACAATTGCATTTATACGAGCAATTCCGCTGAGGATGCGCCCCGATTTATTACGTACCTGAACGACCTGATTTTCTGCTGCATCGCTTAACGCATTTCCTTCTGAACTGATACTAAATCCCCGTCCCGTAACAACCAGACTGACTTTTTGTCCCCTTTGTATTACGTAAGGTGCTCGCAGCATATGCTGTCGAATAGGTTGACCAACAGTAAGATTAGCAGTAGCAACTTTGCCGATAATTTGGGAGGGGTTAGTAAATATGCCATTCGGCATTTGAGTTAGATTTACAATTTGCAAAGTTACATCATCGTAAGTTAAGGCGTGACCTGTTGAGACAGGTCGGGCGACATGTAATACCTCAGACATTACATTAATTTCTGCTTGAACGTAGATGGTCCAATTAGCGTCGTTATGATTGCAGCGAACACCGACAGATGTTTTCCCCCACAAACGACTTCCAGGCGGAATAAAAGGTTGCAACTCTGAGCACTTTGGTAAAGTAAGATATTTATCGATTTTATCGACATTCACCGTAACCTGACCAGATAATGTGGCTGTATTACGATAAACGAAATCTTCAATTGCACTTCGAATTAGTAATAAATCTTGATGCTGCTCTACAGCATTATGGTTTGATGCAAACATGGCATCGTGCATAAGTATCAATATTAATAGAAACAGGCTTTTTGCTTTGTATTTCATCGTGATTTGATTCATCATTAAATTCTGCCGTAGGCGGCAAATATTGCCGTTACAAGAACCCATCATAAATGATTAATCAATAAGTTATCTATCAAGATAACCTTCTTTACCTGCTTTTATCATCAATTGAGTTATAGCTAAAAGTTTTTATCATATCTGGCACGCTAAATGCTAATAAAAAGAACGAGAAAATATTTTATTTGAGCTTAAAAATGATTAATAAACTTGATAAAGAACTGAATTTTTACCACCAAGCTTTGGGATTACGAGTTGCAAGGCAAGAATTGCTCTCAAGTAATGTGGCGAATGCAGACACTCCCAATTTTAAAGCAAAAGATATTGATTTTGCGAGCGTACTCAATCAAAAAATTGGATTAACCAACGCTTTTGGCAAGGTTGGTTTAAATACAACATCTCCATTACATATTAGTTCTACCGCAGCAAACGCTCTTGCAGATAATCTACTCTACAGAACCCCCTTACAACCGAGTGTAGATGGTAACACTGTCGATATGGATATGGAGCGTACCCGATTCGCTGACAATGCAATCAAATATGACGCCAGCATATCATTTATTAATAACGAATTCAGAAACATCACACTAGCCATGCAGGAGAGATAGAGAATGTCCTTATTCAATGTATTTGGTATTGCAAGCTCATCGATGTCGGCTCAGTCGCAACGCTTAAATGTGGTTGCTAGCAATCTTTCAAACGCCGATAGTGTTACCAGCTCAACAGGCGAACCTTATCGTGGCCGTCAGGTAGTTTTTAGTACATTGCAAGCTAACTTAAATGGCGCAAGCGGCGTTAAGGTTGCCGGTGTTGTTCACGATGCATCTCCGATGAGGCAAATCTTTGAACCTACGCATCCTATGGCTAACAAAGACGGCTACGTGACGATGCCTAATGTGAATGTGGTTGATGAAATGGTCAATATGATGTCGGCATCGCGTTCATACCAAAATAGCATCGATATGATGAATACCACGAAATCGTTATTGCAAAAAACGCTCACCATCGGTCAATAAAGGAGAAAAAAATGAACTCGGCACAACAAATTAGTACACAAGCGGCCTCTTCTAGTGCTACGACCAATGTTACCAAAAAGAGCGCTGAGAACCCCCAAGATCGTTTCCTGAAGCTGCTCGTTACACAAATGAAAAATCAAGATCCACTGAAACCACTGGATAATGCTGAAGTCACCAGCCAACTGGCACAAATCAGCACGGTCTCTGGAATCGACAAACTAAATAACACACTTCAGCTCCTCAACTCGGATGTTGCGGAAAGCTTATCAATGGAAGCTACTAGAATGATTGGGCATAACGTTCTTGTACCAGGATCAATGCTAACACTTGAACAAGGTGCTGCAGTTGCAGGAATCGAATTGGAGCAATCTGCTGATCAACTTAAAGTCACCATTCTTGATAACTCTGGATTACCTGTTCGTCATATAGATCTAAAAAACATGCCAGCCGGAGTTAATGCTATTCCCTGGGATGGAAAAACTGATAGCGGAGCTGTTGCTGCCGATGGCGAGTATACATTTGCCGTAACGGCCAATCAGGGTGGCAATGATGTTAAGGCCAATACATTATCACTGGGGCTAGTAAATAGCGTAACCCCCAATGAAAAAAATGCACTTCTTGATATAGACAAGCTAGGGCTTGTCAATTTATCTGATATTAAACAAGTGTTTTAATTAGGAGAATGTTATGAGCTTTCAACATGGATTAAGCGGATTGAGTGTAGCTTCCACCAATCTGGATGTGGTTGGTAATAATGTCGCAAATGCGAATACCATCGGATACAAACAATCACAAGCGCAGTTTACGGATATTTACGCCAATTCATTGGCTGGGGCCGGCCACTCTCAAGTTGGTATTGGCTCAAAGGTAGCTGCAGTAGCGCAAGCTTTCAATCAAGGTGACATTTCACCGACTAGTAATCCATTAGATATTGCAATCAATGGGCAAGGTTTTTTTCGCATGAGCGATCAAGGTGTAATCAGTTACAGTAGGAACGGTCAATTTCAAATTGATAAAAATGGTTTCATAGTTGATTCGAAAGGAACCAATCTAACGGGATATGCCACAGATACCAATCAAAACATTGTTTCCAATCAACCTACAAACCTCAAGATAACCACTTCTGATCTTCCCCCTAAAGTTACCTCAACATTTGAGTGGGGTTTTAATCTGGATTCACGCAAAAGCGGCCCCAGCATCGCAACTTTTAATGCAAATGATGCAAAAAGTTATACTAATACATCATCTGGAACTGTCATTGATAGCTTAGGCAATCCTCATACTTTAGCGATCTTTTTTCAGAAATCATCAAGCACCCCCAATGCATGGCAAGCCTACGCAACAATAGATGGAAAGGTTGACGCAGCTGGTCTACCCATTGGTGTTACTTTAGATAGTTCTGGCTCAAAACCCATGACCTTTAATGAAAAAGGTATTCTGACAGCACCTACTGGTTCGATTAATGTATCCGTTGATCTTAATGCAATTAATCCAACACTCGGTGCAGAATCTCCCTTTGACTTTACATTAGATTTAACTAAAACCACTCAATTTGGCTCAGATTTTGGCATCAATTCAATTACGCAAAATGGTTACACTTCCGGTCGATTGTCTAGCTTCCAAGCTTCAGCAGATGGAATTATTCAAGGTATTTATACAAATGGCCAAACAAGAACACTTGGCCAGGTCGTTCTAGCGAGCTTTGTTAATCCCCATGGATTAAATCCAGTTGGTGATGGTCGTTGGCTAGAAACACCAGAATCAGGGCAACCTTTAGTAGGAATTCCCAAAACTGGCACTTTAGGAGTGCTGCAACCATCAGCCGTCGAAGATGCAAACGTTGATTTAACAGCGGAATTGGTAAAAATGATTACAGCGCAGCGCATGTACCAAGCTAATGCAAAAACAATAGAAACTCAGGATGCCATTTTACAAACTTTAGTTAATCTTTGAGTCAATTTTCGTAAATTCTGGTGAGATTATATGGACAGACTTATCTATACCTCAATGGCTGGTGCAAATCATACATTGCACCAACAAGCTACAGTTGCACATAATCTTGCGAATGTATCGACAAATGGTTATCGCGCTGAGAAAAATGCTTTTCGTGCAGTTCCTGTATTTGGAGATGGTTCGCCTACGCGGGCTTTTGTTGTCGACTCAACTACATCCGCAGACTTTACACCCGGCCCAATTCAAACTACTGGGCGCGACCTCGATGTTGCAATTCGTGGTTCTGGCTGGATCACTGTTCAACTCGATAATGGCGAAGAAGCCTATACGCGAAGCGGTAACTTACAAGTAAATCCTAATGGAATATTACTCACACAAAATGGGTTCAAAGTAAAGAACAGCGAAGGCGGCACCATTTCTGTTCCACCTGATACACGCATCACCATTGGGGTAGATGGAACAGTATCATCGGTACCCATTTTCCCTCAACCCAATACCGTCGCACCCGTGGCTCGAATTAAATTGGTTGATCCCCCAGAGGATCAATTGGTGAAGGGCGTAGATGGCTTGTTCCGACTCAGAAGCGGTGGCATTGCACCTGTAGATGCAAGAGTCAGACTTGCAGATGGCGCATTAGAAGATGCTAACGTAAATGTTGTACATGAAATGGTCAGCATGATAGCGCTCGCAAGGCAATTTGATATGCAAATGAAAATGCTCGAAAGTGCTCAGAATAATGCTCGTCAAGCCAGTGAAATAATGGTTCTAAGAGCCTAATTTGCATAAGATAAAGGTCAATAATCATGATACGTTCGTTATGGATTTCTAAGACAGGCTTGAATGCACAACAAACCAAAATGGATGTTATTGCCAATAACTTGGCAAACGTCAGTACCAACGGCTTTAAACGCTCTCGCGCTGTTTTTGAAGATTTAATGTATCAAACGATACGGCAACCCGGTGCACAATCATCACAACAAACACAATTACCGACAGGTTTACAATTAGGTACCGGTGTCAAACCAGTTGCTACTGAAAGCGTATTTATTCAAGGAGCCCCCCAACCCACAGATAATTCGCGTGATATTTTTATCAACGGTGCTGGTTTTTTTCAAATTTTGCTCCCTGATGGAACGACTGCATACACTCGCGATGGCGCCTTTCAGTCGGATATTAACGGGCAAGTTGTAACATCTAGTGGATATCCCGTTCAACCCGTCATTACTGTACCACCCAACGCAATTGATATAACAGTAGCTCGAGATGGCACGGTTTCTGCAACAATGCCTGGCACTGTTGCTCCTATTCAAGTTGGAAATATACAACTTGCGAGTTTTATCAATCCCGCAGGTTTGCAGAAAATAGGTGAAAATCTCTATTTAGAAACGGCTTCCAGCGGAACACCGAATCAAAATTCTCCCGGTACCAACGGCCTAGGAACAGTGATGCAACGTTATGTTGAAGCATCTAATGTCAATGTAGTGGAAGAACTCGTTAATATGATTCAAACACAGCGTGCCTATGAAATGAACTCAAAATCCATTGAGACTTCGGATCAAATGTTGCAGAGATTGGCTCAACTATAACGTGGTGATTGAGTAAGGCTAATGCTATGTTAACTATAATCAAAGAAAGTAAGAATCAATGTAACTGGATTTACAGACTGCTAATTGCTTACTTTATGACAGGTTGCAATACACTTATGACTCCATCCACAGTGACATATCAACCCTACACATTAAGACCACCGCAACAGAGTGCCGTAGCAGCACAACCCAATGGTGCCATTGCTCAGTCTATCAATAGCACAGTCAATGGTGTCCGCTACACACCTCTTTTTGAAGATCGTCGAGCACGAGTAGTCGGAGATACTATTATTGTTAATCTCAGAGAAAGAACTAATGCAAGCAAAAGTTCTGAAAGCAATGTCGATCGGTCTGGAAGCATTGATTTCTCGGTACCCAATTTATTAGGCGTTCCTCTTACTCTCTTGTCAAAGAATGCCTCTATCAAAGCCAACAGCAGTAATAAATTTGATGGTGGCGGCGGTAGCTCAAGTAAAAATGATTTTAATGGCACGATTACAGTGACAGTAATTGAAGCATTACCTAACGGAAATCTGGTGGTCAGTGGCGAAAAACAAATAGGGATTAACCAAGGGCAAGAATTTATAAGACTCTCGGGCGTTTTAAATCCAACACATATCATAGGTAACACAATTTCTTCTACACAAATTGCTGATGCACGGATCGAATATAGAGGCAATGGATACGTTGACGAAGCACAAACGATGGGATGGTTATCTCGATTCTTCTTATCCATTTCTCCCTTCTAAATATAACCTTATTCGCACAAAACCCATTATCACTAGCAATATTATGAAAATACAACGAACTTTTATTCTATTGATACTTGCCTTTAGTTTTCTTTTGCCCGGATTATGCATGGCTGACCGCATAAAAGACTTGGCTTCAATTCAAGGAGTACGTAGCAACCAATTAATAGGTTATGGACTTGTAGTTGGGCTTGATGGCAGTGGTGATATGACGACACAAACACCATTTACGGTGCAAAGTGTGATTACTATGTTAGGTCAGCTGGGTGTAAATTTGCCACCTGGTACTAATTTACAATTACGCAACGTTGCAGCAGTCATGGTAACCGCGACATTACCTGCATTTACAAAACCTGGACAACAAATAGATGTCACAGTATCTTCTATGGGTAATGCAAAAAGTTTACGTGGAGGCACACTGTTGATGACTCCACTCAAAGGTATCGACAATCAAGTTTATGCATTTGCTCAAGGAAATGTATTAGTAGGTGGTATCGGCGCAGCAGCCGGCGGCAGTAGCGTGCAAGTTAATCATTTAAGTGTAGGTCGTGTAACAGGTGGCGCTTTAGTGGAACGCGAAATACCAACAACTGTCGGACAAGGTGATTACATTAATTTGGAGCTAAACTCGACAGATTTCACAACCGTTCATCGCATCGTTGATGCGATTAATCAGCTACACCCTTCCACTGCAACACCAATAGATGGTCGAATGGTGCAAATTAAAGCACCCACTGACAATAGCCAGCGCATTGCCTTTATCGCACAAATTGAAAGCTTAGATATCAATCCTGCGAAACCCACTGCTAAGGTTATTGTTAATTCTCGAACAGGCTCTGTAGTAATGAATCAGACTGTAACCCTGGAATCCAGCGCCATTGCACATGGCAATTTGTCGATCATCATAAATACAGAACCCGTTATTAGCCAACCAGGACCCTTTGCTCAGCGTGGAGAAACAGTCGTTACACAACGCTCACAGGTTGAAATACGTACGGACGAAGGAAATTTGATGCTACTACCTAACGGCGCTAATCTAGGTGAGGTTGTAAAAGCTCTAACAGCCATTGGCGCAACCACACAGGACTTGCTTTCTATATTACAAGCATTAAAGGCTGCCGGCTCTTTGCGTGCAGATCTGGAAATAATCTAATCTCATTTTTATAAGGATAAGCAACTATGATTATTTCACCTGACATCTCTAGTAGGCTCGCAATTGATGCCAGAAGCATTGATGAATTACAAGTACTAGCCAAAAGAAATCCAGATGATGCTTTACAAAAAGTTGCACAACAATTTGAGGGGCTATTTATGCACATGCTCTTAAAAAGCATGCGCGAAGCCACTCCCAAAGATGGATTATTTGATAGCCAACAAACACAATTCTTTACTCAAATGTATGACCAGCAATTGGCACAACATATATCAAAAAGGGGTATCGGTATCGCAGACATGATGATAAAGCAACTATCACGATCCCATGCATTAGGAATTTCCATTCCTAATAAGGCCGACTCAATACCATCAGCGATCTATTCAGATAAAGGGTTACCCGTTATTCCGGGCATGCATCCCAATGATGTATCGCCGCAGCTATGGCCTACGTCAAAAAATTCTTTAAATATTAGCCCTATCAACACGACCAATGTAGTTAATACTCGTATGGAATCTCTTCCCTTCTTGAGACAGCCGGAACTAACAAACAATAAGCTATCGAATCAAGTCAGCAATTTTATCGACAAGCTTTTGCCTCATGCAAGAATTGCCACTCAATCAACGGGTATCCCTTCTCAATTTATTCTAGCACAAGCAGCCTTGGAGAGCGGCTGGGGAAAACATGAGATCCGGCGTACAGACAATAAACCTAGTTATAACCTATTTGGCATTAAAGCTGGGGGAAATTGGAAAGGAGAAGTAATCGAGACGGTAACAACTGAATTCATCAACGGCACTCCGCAAAGAGTTGTTGAAAGGTTTCGCGCCTATAATTCGTATGCAGAAGGATTCAGCGATTACGCAAAGTTGTTATCAGAAAATCCACGGTATGCCAAAGTCGTAAGAAATACTGATGCCATTGCATTTGCAAATGGCTTGCAACAAGCAGGCTATGCAACAGATCCACTCTATGCCAATAAATTAATTAAGATAATTAATAATGAAGCAATGCAAAGCCGGAAATTTATTTGATTATTTGAATCTTCTTAATACTTTTTTTATCACGTCGATATAACAAATATGGCTTTCTAAAATACAGGCTTAAATAATGTTATGGGAAATAATATCCTAAATATTGGTATCTCTGGTCTTCTAACTGCACAAAATCAGTTACAGACAACCAGTCATAATATAAGTAACGCCACCACACCTGGCTTTAAGCGGCAAGAGGTGCTACAAGGTACAAACACGCCTCAATCATCAGGAGCCGGATTTGTAGGAAAGGGCGTTCATACAAATACAGTACAACGCATATATAGCCAATTTCTTGTGTCGCAATCACTACAAGTTCAAACACAAAGTCAATCACTGGAAACTAATTATTCAGAAATCAAGCAGCTTGACAATATGCTAGCCGAAGCAACTTCAGGTTTATCGCCAACATTGCAGAAATTTTTTAGCGCCATACAAGATGTTGCTACAAACCCTTCCGTAGTATCCTCGCGTCAATC
>WBZQ01000760.1_pt1 | contig 23992 bp, 20 predicted proteins | sample 5204251 | NCBI WGS metagenome assembly WBZQ01 (sample SAMN12412402, study PRJNA552823) | activated sludge metagenome | isolation source: activated sludge from nitrification reactor of wastewater treatment plant... | place: USA: Virginia | collected 2017-09
TCAACAACGTCTACCTAACGTCCCCAACGTCCACCTAACGTCAACAACGTCTACCTAACGTCCCCAACGTCCACCTAACGTCAAAAAAATGAAGATCGAAAAAATACCCGTCCGGCGCCTGTCGCACTTCGTCATCATTTACATGCTGCCCGCCCTGGGCTGGTGGGCGTACAGTTTGTGGCAGCAGAACAACCGGCTGTTCGAACTGGAAAAACAGGCTTTGGAAACCCGCTTCATGCGCCAGAGCCGCGGCCTGAACGAGACGCAGATGCTGGAAACCACGGAGTATCAACAGATCGAGCGGGACTGGCACAAAGGGCACCGGATGGTGATCGCCGAAGGGCTGTTTTTCACCGTTTGCCTGATCTTCGGTCTCTGGGTCATCAACCGCAGCGCCAACCGCGAAGTAACGCTGGCCCGGCAGCGCCGCAATTTCCTCCTGAGCATCACCCATGAACTGAAATCGCCCATCGCTTCCGTGCGCCTCATCCTGGAAACCCTCGGCAAGCGGGAAATACCCCGGGAACAGGTTGAAAAACTCTGCAAAAGCGGCCTGAAGGACGCCGGCCGGCTGCAAACGCTGGTGGAAGACCTGCTGCTGGCCGCCCGGCTGGAAGACAACTGGCGCCCGCTTCCCGAGCCGGTCGACCTGCCGGCTCTGGCCCAGGATGCGGTGAGCGGACTCCAGGTACGCTTTCCGGCTGCCGATATCCGGATACATATTCCGGCCGGGTTCCCGCCGGTGCAGGCCGACTTGTCGGGGCTGACCGCCGTCGTGCAGAACCTGCTGGAAAACGCCGTAAAGTATTCTCCGGAAGGGGCTCCCGTCGACTTGTCGGCCGAAAAGACGGACGGACACATGCGCCTCCGGGTCGCCGACCAGGGCCGCGGCATTCCCGATGCCGAAAAAGAGGCTGTTTTTGAAAAATTCTACCGTCTCGGCAATGAAGAAACCCGCCAGGCCACCGGCACCGGGCTGGGACTATACATTGTGGATCAGGTGGTTAAAGCCCACGGCGGCACCATCCGTGTCACCGACAACAAACCCCGCGGAACTATTTTTACCATCGATTTGTAAAAACGGGGCGTTGCCCTGTCCAAACCGTCAAACCTCCCGCCATTACATGCCTGCTTCTCCCGTCATCCGGGTCCAACAATGGGTCGTCCTTGCGTCGGTGCTGCTTTTCGTCCTGAAAATGCTGGCTTACTGGCTGACCAACTCGGTTGCGGTATTGACCGACGCCCTGGAAAGTACGGTAAACGTGGTCACGGGCTTCACCGGATTGTACGGACTGCGCGTAGCGGCGCGCCCGCGGGACGAAAACCATCCCTACGGGCACGGCAAGGTGGAATTGCTCTCCGCCTCCTTCGAAGGGGTGCTCATCCTGGTCGCCGGATTGGTGATCGTCTACGAGTCCATTACCAACCTCGTTCATCCGCATCCGGTCCGGCAACTGGACCTCGGCATCCTGATCATTGCGCTGACCGCAATCGTCAATTACCTGCTGGGCTTCTGGTGCATCCGTACCGGCAAAAAGCACCTCTCCTTGGCTCTGGAAGCCAGCGGCAAACATTTGCAGTCGGATACCTGGACCACCGTCGGTATTGCCGGCGGACTTTTGCTGCTGCGTTTTACCGGCATCACCTGGATCGACAGCGCCACAGCCATCATTTTTGCCCTGGTCATCATCGTGGAAGGTTCGAAGATCATCCGGCAGACCATCGCCGGCATCACCGACGAGGCGGATATGGAACTACTGGAAACACTGATCCCCGTGCTCGACCGGCACAAGCGGCCCACCTGGACGGACCTGCACAACCTGCGCGCGATCAAGTACGGTTCCGTGCTGCACCTCGACTGCCACCTCACCGTACCCTGGTACTTCAACGTAAACCAGGCCCATGCGGAGATCGACGCGCTGAACGAACTGATCGGGCAGCATTTCCCCCAGTCGCTTGAAATGTTCGTACATACCGACGGCTGTGTGCCGCCCCGTTCCTGCCGGGTTTGCCCGCTTGCGGAGTGCCCGGTGCGCAAAGCCCCGTTCGAACAGCGCTTGCAGTGGACCCTGGAAAATGTGACCTCGAACCAAAAACACGGCCTGGGAAATGGGGCTACCCAACAGGAGAAATAAACCCTCGGACTATTTCGCTTGTTAGCACAGGCCCCGGCTTTACGACACCCTTGGCATAACCTATATACTTACCTTTGCAGTATGACCAAAAAGAAAGAAGCGAACGAACCGGACGCCTTTGTCAATCCCATCGACCGCGACAAGGTCGCGGAAAACCCCGGCCTGTTGCCCTACGCCCATACGGCGGGAAGTGCCGTTATCCGGCCGGAAGACAAGGGCCGAATCCGCGGCAACGCCATGACGGCGATGTACGATCAGACCGACCGCCAGATGGAGCAACTGCGGCAGCAGATGGAAACCCTGGTAAAGCAGGCCAAGTCTCTGGACCAGCGGATGAAAGTGTCGGAGATCATCTATCAGGCGGATATGCTTTTTCAGCCGGTCATTCACCATATCTATCACCTGTACCAGCGAAAATCCGATGGCACGCCGGTTCTGTCGATGATCGCTCCGGCAGAATGGGGCAAAAAAGCCCCGTATGAATACCTCGCCACCGTGCGGCTCCTGGGCGACCATACCTGGGAGGTAATGGACGGAGGCGTGTAGTGTTGCCGCTGCCGAACAATGCTCCTTCCCTGGCGTTTATTCCGCCAAAACTTCCATGCCTTTGTTGTATTTCCCGGATGAAAGCCGGATGCGGGCTTTTCTGGCTGCCGAAAAAGGTCGGCCCTTCAGTTACCGCGAAACGGGGCGTACCGCACTGGACACCCCGGTGCCCGGCTACAATAACGACCTCAATTTCATCGATCTGGGCCGGGGTGAAGCCGTCTGGCAGGCCGGCAAAGAAGCCATCCGGCAGTGGAAAATGTTCCCGGGAGGCTGGGCACGCATTTTTCCGGCAATACCTCCGATACAGGAAGGCGAGACGGTAGCCATGATCGCCCGGGTGCTGGGCTTTTGGTGGCTCAATTCCTGCCGCATCGTCTACGTCCTGGACAATGCAAGACAATTCGGCTTTGCCTATGGTACGCTTCCCGCCCACGTCGAGCAGGGCGAAGAAATCTTCATGGTGGAAAAATTGCCCGACGGCACCGTCCGCTACGTGATCAAGGCCTTTTCCAGACCCCGGCACTGGCTGGCGCGACTCGGTTACCCGCTGGCCCGGGCCCATCAACGAAAGTTCGTCCGGGATTCGAAGCGCTCCGTGGCACAGTTCGTGCAAAAACAACTGGAAGAAAACGACAGGACAAAAGTGTATCGCACCTAAACCCGGAACGGTCCTTTGTTCATACACCATCCCACTACCATGAGATCCTATCTGCCGTTCCTGACCTGGTTCCTGTTTCTGGCTGCCGCCGGCGAAGAATTCCTGCAACCGCACTGGGAAGGAGCGCTGGTGGTATTTGCCGCGCTGGCCCTGGTCCCGACGGGCTTAAAACTGCTGGGCTTGCCGCAAGGCATTTTGTATTGGTCGGTAGCGGCGGGTTTCGGCGTATCGTATCTTGCTTTTCCCAATCCGTTCGCGCCTCTTTTGGCCATTCCGTATTTGTTGCTGGCCACCTGGCTGGCGGTTCAGACTTTTGCCGATCTGTTGATTACCAGCAAGTTCGACGTACAGGAATGGGTGCGCATCGGGGCCCTGGCCTACTGGACGACCGGCGCCGTCTGGGCCTTCTGTTTTCTCGCCAGGATAAGGCCGCTGGGTTTCGACCCGGTGATCACGGGACTGACGGCGGCCCATTTTCATGTGGCCGGTTTCGTGCTGTCGGTCATCGTATATTGCCTGATCTCCAACCAGCCCGCCGCGACGAACAAGGCCCTGGGCTGGGCTGGGCTTGGCGGAATGCCCTTTGTGGCGGCGGGCATTACCCTGACCAAACTGGGGCATTCACCCGTTTTCGAGACCGTGGCGGCGCTGGCCTTTGTGGCCTTTGCCTTCATCATCGTGTGGCAACAGGTCAGACTGGTCCGCGACCCCGCCTATTCCCGCCACGTCCGCCTTTTTTGGCTGGGAGGAACCCTTTGCCTGCTGGCCGGCAGCGTTCTGGCCGCCTTGTACGCCGTGCGGTTCTCCTGGCCCATCGAATGGATCACCATTCCGAACCTGAAAATATGGCACGGCACCCTGAATGCCGCCGGTTTCGGATGGCTGAGTTTGCAGGGCTGGCAGTTTCTCCGGTCGGCCCGCCCCTTTTCCTGAAATGGGGCTCATCTTGCCTGCCCCAGTCCGTTACACCGCGAACCTCGCGGTTAGGCTCAAAAACTCCCCCGCCAGGTGAGGTGCGGCAAAAAGGGCAATCCAAAGACCGGCGTTTCCACCTCTGCCGGGAATCCATTCGTCTCCGCGACCCGCCAATAGGTAAAGTGCCGGTTTTTCTGTCGGTAAACATTATATACCCCCAGTGAAACAGCCTGCTCAAACCGGCCTTTTTTCCATTGATACTGCAACGAGACGTCCAGATGATGCTGCGCGGACTGTCGGAAATCGCCGTTGCCGAAGCGGGTAACCGGGAAGTTGCCCCGGTGCAGATCGACCAGACGTACCCGGGGATTTTTAGCATCACTAAAAATGAGGAGCCTCGAAATCGCATCGCCGGAAGCGAACTGCCAGACCGCCGAGACCGAAAAACGGTCGCTGAACCGGTGGATAGCCGCGATCTTTAAATTTACCAAACGGTCGAAGCGCGCCGGGAACCAGCGCCCGCGGCTCAGTTTTTCAAATTTGCGCTCCGACCGGCCCAGGGTCAGGGCCAGCCAACCCGTCGTGCGGCCCGACTTTTTTTCGGCAAAAAACTCCGCGCCGAAAGCCCGGCCCCGCCCCGTTTCGATCTCGTTTTCCCATTGCCGGATACCGTTTTGATAGGTGATGTCGTTGTAATACACGGTATCCTGCCCGGTCCAATCGAAAAAATACTCCTCGATGTTGGTCATTTTTTTGGCAAAAAAATCCAGGCGCAGCGCCCAGTCCCGGCGCTCCCAGCCCACCCCGGCGCCCACCTGATGGGCACGTTGCGGCGGCAAATATTCAGACGCCAGCAGCCATAGATCACCGAGCGATTCGATGGTATTGGGCGAAACCGTGCGCAGGGTTTGCGCCATTGAATGGAAGGAAAGCCAGTTCGAAAAGCCGTTCCGCCACTTTTTTTCCGCGTACAAGCGCGGCTGGGGCAAAAACCGGGTTTTCTCCGCATTTATATACACTTCGCCGCGAAAGCCCAGGCGGAAGCGGAGATCTTGCCGGGGTGAAAATTCCGTTTCGCCGTAACCGGCAAGGGTCAGGCCGCTTTCAAACTGAAGGTCGCGGCCGGGAGAAAGAGTTTCTGCATCATCGGGGTCATAGGCCCACTCCGGAAACTGGCCTGCTCCCCGAAAATAAAAAGGCAACACGTCCGTACGGGAAAACTGAGCGCCCGCCCGCAAAACAAGATTTTCGCCGGGCAGCCAGTCGAGGTCGGTTTTGACCGAAAAATCACGCAGATCGGTCTGGCTCAGGCTCTGCTCCGGGGTCTCGAAAATGTCGCCGTCGAACGTCACCGTTTCGCGGGTGGTGGCCCGCAGGTAGAACCGGCTGGCGGTCAGCGTAGTATTCGCGAAGCATTTTTCGGAAAAAATGTGATTCCAGCGCAGCGCAGCGAAACGGTTGCGCCAGGAATCGGAAGAATTGGAAACGACGGAAAAATCGAAAGTCGTCAAACTATCCGATGCAAACGATTCGGAAAAAGACAGGGAGTCCGAAAATCGGTCGCCCGTAGCAAAAAGGCTCAAAAACAGGCGGTTTCTGGCGTCGAACGACCAGTTTATCTTGAAATGGGCATCGGAAAAAGTATAGTCCGATTCGCCGCCCACCCCGTCCGTTTCCGGATCCCGGCGGGTGACTATTTTGAAAATCGGGCTTACAAACGATTTCCTTCCCGAAAAAAGCACCGCGCCGCGCTCGTTTTTCAACGGCATTTCCAGCAGGATCTCCCCGGCCAGCCAGCCCAGCGAGGCCGCCGCTGCGGGCCGGAAAACATTTCCTTCACGCGTACGAACTTCCAGAATGGAGGCCGCAGAACCACCGAGCCGGGCCGGGGCATCGCCTTTCCAGATCTGGGCCGAGCGCACCGCCGAAGGACTGACGATCGAAAAAAGACCGAGGCCGTGGCCGGGGTTGAATACCAAAGCATCGTCCACGACCATACGGTTCTGATCGAGGTCGCCGCCACGCACACTCCAGCCGCCCAGGCCATCGACGCTCGAACCGATGCCCGGCAACAGGGCCGCACCGCGCATGAGGTCGGGTTCGCCGCCCAGGGCGGTCAGCAAACCCAGCGGTACCTGCATCAGATTTTCCTCTTTTTTGGTGAAAACGGGGGTGAGGCTGCTTCGTTCGGTCGAATCCGCGAAAATGACGACTTCCGCCAGGTCGGCCCGGGGCTTCAAAGCCAGAAACAGCGGCTTCTGGGCCGCTTTTTTCCCGGACACCTTTATTTCCACTTTTTCAAAACCCAAAAAATGCGCCGCCAGGCGAGCATCCTCCCCGGCCGGAATACTCAAACTAAAAAAACCGTAGCCATTGGTTCTGACCGCGTGACCATGGGTCAGATCGGCCACGACCGCCCCGGCCAAGCGCTCGCCCGATTCGGCGTCTTCCACAAATCCGTAAAGGGAAATCTCCGGCGGCGTTTTTTTGAACAGCAGAACCTGGCCACCCGATTCGCGCCAGCCCGTACCGGTGCTTTCCAGCAGTGCGTCCAGAATGACGGAAAGGCGCTCGTTGCGGGCCGAAAAATTTACCCGAACCGGTTTTTCAAAAATAGCCTCGCTGAACCCGATAATTACTCCGGAGGCTCTGCTGAGGTTCAGCAAGGCCGGGCCGATGGGCAGATCGCGGGCCTCGAAATCGAGCCTTTGGTTGAAAATGCCTTGCGCCGTGCTGGATACAGACGCGGCGCAGAGGAGGATACAGGCTACGATGAAATGAGTTTTCGGCTTGCTCATCAATGAGTATCGCTTTTTGGCAGCCAGGCGGGCTTGGTAAATATGTTGTGCTTTGGTATTAAAAGGCTACGGGTTATTGTGCCGGATCACCCGGGGCAACGGCCTCCGGTCAGCACGATCGTGCCGGACCGGCGCTCCACCCGAAAACCAAAAACCAGTTCCAGATTTTTCAACACTACGTCCAGATTGGCTTTTGGGAAATAGGCCGAGTACGGACAGTCCCGGACCAGTGCCGGGTTATCCATTTCTATTTTTTGCCCGAAGCGGCGGGACAAGCGTTCGGCGACCGCAGCCAGCGGCGTTTCCCGGAAAGAAAGTTCTTCCCCCCGCCAGTCAGCAACGGCTTCGGTTTCGACCGGCAGAACGGTCAGTTCCTGCCGGTTTTTGTCAACCGCCGCCCGCTGCCCCGCGGCAACCCGGGCCGACGAACCGTTTTTCAAGGTTACCTGCACCAGTCCCTCGCTGACGGCAACCTCGGCTTCGGTTTCGTCGTTCCGGTCCCGGACGTTGAATTTGGTCCCCAAAACCTGCGTTTCAATACCATTGGCGACGACCACGAAGGGCTGTGCCGCGTTCTTTTGCACGTCGAAAAAGGCTTCTCCGGAAAGCTGGACCAGGCGCCGGGCCTGGCCTTCGAAGGTGGGGGGATAGCGGAGTTCGGCGTCCTGCCGGAGGGTGGCTGTCGAGCCGTCCGGCAAGGTAATTTGCAGTTGTTTGGTGCCGGTTGCCGACGCGACGAGGTTTTCCAGCGCGGCTTTTTCCGGTTTTTTGAAGAAAAGTACTGCTCCCACCACCAGGACGACCACCGCCGCCGCGGCCCGGATCCAGGGGCGCAGCGCGCGGCTTCGATGCGTTACTTCCATCCCGGGCGCTGCTTCGGCGCGGAGCCGGTTTTTCAGGCGCAGCAGTTCGGCCTGGGTGTCCACCGGTGGCGCAACGGGAGCGGAGGCTTTGAAAATGGCTTCGATCTCGGCAGCGGCCCGCTGGTTTTCGGGCGATTCGGCCTGCCATTGTTCCACCTGCGCCGCCTCCTCCGGGTCGAGGCCTTCCCGGTATTTTTTAAAAATGAGGTATGAATATTCTTCCGCAGTCATTTTCCAAAAGGAATGGTTGATTGAAAAACCGCCCGGACAGGCGAACAGGTTATTGCTATTCAGATGCCGGAAAGACCGGGGTACCCCCACTCCGGCAGCCGTTTTTTTTCAGGATTCGGCAATGGCCAGCACCGGCAGCAGCAAAGCAAGCCAGGGCGCCAGCTCTTCCCGGAGGATGCGCAACGCCTTTCCGATTTGATTTTCGATGGTTTTGGGGCTGAGTTCCAGTTGCTCGGCGATCTCCCGGTAACTCAAGTCCTCGAATCGGGAAAGCCGGAATATCAGCCGGCATTGCTCCGGCAACCGGTCGATGGCGGCATGGACGAGGCGGTCGAGCGAATCGGCGTGCAGTTTTTCGGCGGCTGACGGCGCGGCATCAGGCAGCAGGAACTGATAATCCTCGGGATTGGAAAAAGCCTTGCGCTGCTGCAAAACGCCGAGGCACTGATTGACGACGGAGCGCTGGAGGTACCCTTTCAGGGTCGATTTCACCTCGATTTCAGCCCGTTTTTGCCAGATGCGGATGAAAACATCCTGGACGGCGTCCTTGGCCCCGTCGGCATCGGCGAGCATGGAGTAGGCAATTTTAAAAAGGTAATTGTGCCACTGCCCGAACAGCGCATCGAGGGCTTTTTCGTCGCCGGAACGCAAGCCTTCCAGCAGGTTTTTTTCGTTGGTAAAATCTTCCATCATAAAAATCGAGCGAACAATACGCCGAAGATCGCCGCCGGATTTTACGCGCTGAACCGTTTTGTCCGTTTTTTACCAAAACCAAGGGGAAGGAAAATTTTTTCGGAGTCCGCATGGGGGTGCCGCCCGGGTGGGTTCATCCAAGTGGCGATTAGCATCCATTTTCTAACTCAAACCAATTTTTTGGCCATGCTGAAAAGATTCTTTCTACCGCTTGTAACCTTTGTTGTGCTGGCGATGCCCCGCCTGAGTGCCCAGCCGGGTGATCCCTGCGACCCGGTGTTCGTTGCCGATTTGCAAAATCAGTTGATCGCTGAAGGCTTCGACTGCCTCCAGGGAGCCGGCCCCTTTGCCTGCATCGACGAAGTCTTCAACTTTGCTTTGGAAAACTGCCCGCCCCCCATCGACACGACCAACTGGGGCAATCCCTGCGACCCGGCTATGGTCGCCGACCTGCAAAACCAACTCATCGCCGAAGGTTTCGATTGCCTGGCCGGCGCGGGTCCGTTCACCTGTGTGGACGAGGTGCTCGACTATGCATTTACCAACTGCCCGCTCCCTGTCGACACCTCATACGTCGGCCCCTGCAACCCCTGCGACTCGCTCGTTGTCGCCAACCTGCAGGATCAACTCATCGACCAGGGCTTCGACTGCCTCCAGGGCGCCGGTCCCTTTGCCTGCGTGGACGAGGTATTCGATTACGCCTTCGACAATTGCCCGCCGCCCATCGACACGACCGGCTGGGGTAATCCCTGTGATCCGGCCATCGTCGCCGACCTGCAAAACCAACTCATCGCCGAAGGCTTCGATTGCCTGAACGGTGCCGGCCCCTTTGCCTGTGTGAACGACGTGTTCGACTATGCCTTTGCCAACTGCCCGACGCCCATCGACACCACCGGCTGGGGTAATCCCTGCGATCCGGCCATTGTCGCTGACCTGCAGAACCAACTCATCGCCGAAGGCTTTAACTGCCTTCAGGGTGCCGGCCCCTTCGACTGCGTGGATGATGTGTTCAACTACGCCTTCGACAATTGCCCGCCGCCGGTGGATTCCTCGGATTGTGATCCGGCCGCCGTGGCCGCCTTGCAGGCCCAATTGATCGACGAAGGGTACGATTGCCTGGTCGGCGCCGGGCCTTTTGCCTGCGAACACGACGTGCTTTGCTACGCTATGAACACCTGCCCGCCCGATGTCGATACCTTCTTCATCGACCTGCCCGATTGCCTGTTGAACATTCCGGCGGACGTGGTAACCTTCCAGCAATTCCTGCAATACATCGTTGCCAACTGCGATTCTTCGGTGACGGCCGGTATTTCTCCCTGCTGGCTGGCCGCTCCGGCCTTCGACACCGACCAGGAATTCTTCGAATGGCTGGCCGAAAACTGCCCGGACGACTTTCACTTCCTGGCGGCAAACGGCCAACCGGTGTTCTCCGCTTTCAATGAGGCCCGGACGACTTCGACCCCGGCCCTGTCCGGCAAAAACGCCCTCCGCCTGAAAATTTCGCCGAACCCGGCCAGCGCTGTTTTCGAAGCCCGCCTGGACGGCAACCAGTCCATCAGCCGGCTGGAACTGAGCGATTTCAGCGGAAAGATCCTCGCGGCGAAATCGGGCCTTGGCACGAACCGCGTCAGCGTTCCGGTTTCGGAATTGCCGCAGGGTGTGTACCTCGTTAGGGTCTTTGCCGAAAACGGGGCTGTTTCCACCCAAAAACTGGTAAAACAGTAAGTTACGGTGTTCTTCTGAGGGAATTTTGCAGAGGCTGTTTCAAAAGGTTGATAAGGGTTGATGAAGGTTGATGAAGGTTGATAATCGATCCGAAGAATGGTAGTTTTTATCCTTTGTTCGGGCCAAAATATCAACCCTCATCAACCCCTATCAACCCTTATCAACCCCTATCAACCCCTATCAACCCCTATCAACCCTTATCAACCCCTATCAACCCTTATCAACCTTTTGTGACCGCCTCTTTTTTATTTCCGGCCGGTCGGAAGCCAGCGTTGCGGTTTCCGCTCTTTTTCCGCAGGCCATTCCCGGTTCATTTTTGAACCTTGCATCTTTATTGCGCGTCCTGTTTCGGCAGGATGCGCCTGCTCATTTTAAACCAACCACCTGTAACCCGGGCCCATGCTTTTCACCCTTGATCAAATCCGCGCGCTGGCACTTGAGCATTACCGACTCGACGTTTCCGTACAACCCCTCCCCGGTGAAATCGATCTCAATTTTAAAGTCAGTACCGCTGACGGGGCTGTTTTTACGCTAAAAATTGCCAACCCCGCCGAACAACGCGCCATACTGGATATGCAAAACGCCCTGATGCGGCATTTGCAGCAAAACGCGGGCAGTCTGGAAATTCCCCGGGTAGTACTCTCCGTGCGCGGTGAAGACATCGTCGGGATCGAAGCGCCGGACGGCTCGAGCCGGTTCCTGCGCCTGCTTACCTGGATCGAAGGGCGCTGTTTTGCCGAGGTGAACCCGCATTCACCGGCCCTGCTCCAGCGGGTCGGAGCCATGTGCGGGCAGTTATCCCGGGCGCTGGCCGGTTTCGAGCACCCTGCCGCGCATCGTTTTATCAAATGGGACGCTGCGCAGGCGGCCTGGACCCGGGACCACCTGGACAAGATCGCGGATCCGGGCAAACGGGAAACGGCTCATTACTTTTATCATGTGTTCGAGCAACAAGCGCTTCCGCTCTTGCCTGCCCTCCGGCAAAGCATTTGTTACAACGACGCCAACGATTACAACATCCTGGTGGGGCACGACGTGGAAGATCCGAAAGTGCCGGGAGTCATCGATTTCGGCGATGTTGTTTTCACCCAAACCATCAATGAACTGGCTATTGCCGCGGCCTATACGGCCATGCACAAACCCGACCCCTTGACCGCGATCGTCCAGGTCGCCGCCGGGTTTCACCGGGAATTTCCACTGACCGAGGCCGAAGCCGAAGCGCTTTTCCCGCTCATCGGTGCGCGTTTGCTCATCAGCGTGACCTGCTCGGCGATCAATGCCCATGAAAACCCCGATAACGAATACCTGCAGATCAGCGACCGTCCGGCCTGGGACTTGCTGGAAAAGTTGCGCCGCATCGCGCCCACCCTCGCCCACGCAAGCATCCGCCATGCCTGCGGCTGGGAGCCGCACCCGGCCCACAGCGCTTTCGCAGCGTGGGCCCGCGCCAATGGCAGCAATTTTCGCCCCGTCGTGGAGGCTGATCTGCGGGAAGCCGTTTGGCTCGACCTGGGCGTCGGCAGTCCCGACCTCGGTACCTGGGCTGATATTGCGGACACCGCCAAACTGGACGCCAACATCGCCGAAGCCCTGCGGCAAGGCTCCCCGGCCCGCCCCGCCGGCGAGGCGGAAGTCCTGCCGGCGGGTCTGGGGAAATACGGGGAAGTCCGGGCTTTTTATACCACCGATGCCTATGAGGTCCAGGGCAATGAAGGCCCGCAATGGCGCGCGGTCCACATCGGCCTCGACGTGTTTTTACCGCCCGGCACGCCCGTATTCGCTCCGGCCGACGGGGTCGTGCACAGTTTCCAGGACAATGCCAACGATCGCGACTATGGTCCGACCATAATTCTGGAGCACCGTTTCGATTGGCCTCAACATCCCGAAAAAGGCATCTTTTATACGCTTTACGGGCATTTGACCCGCAAATCGCTGGAAAAACTGGAGGCCGGACAAAAAGTGCCGGCCGGGGCGAAACTCTGCGAGATCGGCCCCGTATCCGAAAACGGCGGGTGGACGCCGCACCTGCATTTCCAGGTCATGCTGGATACGCTCGGCAACTCCGGCGATTTTCCCGGCGTCGCGTTTCCGGAAAGCCGGGCGGTTTGGGAAAGCATTTGCCCCGACCCCGGCTTGCTTTGCGGCCTTACACCGCCTTTCTCCGAAAAAGCGGGCGCCATGAGCCGGGAGCATATCCTGGATTTCCGGCAGACCCATCTCGGTAAAAACCTGAGCGTCTCGTACCGCAAACCTTTGAAAATAGAGCGCGGCCTGCGGCAGTACCTGCTGGACGACACCGGCCGCCGTTTTTTGGATACGGTGAACAACGTAGCGCACGTCGGGCATGAAAACCCGCGGGTGGTGCGGGCCGGGCAGCGGCAAATGGCCGTTCTCAACACCAACACACGCTATCTGCACGACAACATCGTGCGTTTTACCGAAGAACTTCTGGCCACATTCCCTCCGGAACTGGAAGTCGCGTTTTTGGTCAACAGCGGCAGCGAAGCCAACGAACTGGCCCTGCGCCTGGCGAAGAACTATACCCGGCAAAAAGACATGATCGTAGTGGAAGTGGGGTACCACGGCAATACCCAGGGTTGCGTCGAAGTCAGTTCATATAAGTTCGACGGCCCCGGCGGCAAAGGGTCCGCACCGTACGTCCACGTGACCCCGCTGCCCGACGCTTTCCGCGGCCTGTACCGGGGCAACACGCCGGAAACCGGCCGGCAATACGCCGCCCACGTGGCCGGTCTGGTTGAAAAGATCCGGCAGGAAGGACGCGGTCCGGCGGCTTTTCTGTGCGAATCGGTCATCAGTTGCGGCGGGCAGATACCCCTGCCTCCGGACTTCCTGGCCGCATCGGTACAGGCCGTGCGGGCCGCGGGCGGCCTCTACATTGCCGACGAGGTGCAAACGGGCTGCGGCCGGCACGGAGAGCATTTCTGGGCCTTCGAAGAGCACGGCGGCCGCCCCGATATTGTGACCATCGGCAAACCCATCGGCAACGGCCATCCCCTGGCAGCGGTAGTAACCACCCGCGCTGTGGCCGACGCCTTCGCCAACGGCATGGAGTACTTCAATACCTTCGGAGGCAATCCCGTTTCCTGCGCCATCGGGCTGGAAGTCCTGCGGGTCATCCGCGAGGAGGGGCTGCAACAGAACGCCCTCGACACCGGCGCCTACCTCAGTGCCCGCCTCCGGGAACTGGCCGGGCGTTTTCCCGGGATCGGCGATGTGCGCGGCCCGGGGCTTTTCCTCGGTTTCGAACTGGTAAAAGACCCGGCCGGCCGCGAGCCCGACGAGCCGCGCACCACCTACCTGGCCAACCGGATGCGCGATCTGGGCATATTGATGAGTACCGACGGACCGCAGCACAATGTGCTGAAAATCAAACCGCCCATGCCGTTCGACCGGCACGACGCCGATTTTCTGGTGGAAACGCTGGAGCGGGTTTTCCGCGAGGATTTTATGCGGATTTAGTGCGGCTACCGCAAAGCGTTTCTGAAAAACTCGTTCACCGGCTTAGCCGCTTCAAAATACGCGGCGATCTGCGCTACCGCGTCCGGCCGGGTGACAAGTTCCGGATCGAGGTCGGTCATAAAGTAAAACTGCTTGTTGAACAACAAAGGCTCTGAAGCGGCGGCCTCCCGGAGTTCAGGGGGCAGGATCTTGTTTTTCTCGCCCTGAATTTCGCCGAAGCGGTCCGCGAAGGCCGCAGCCCCGATCAGGCGGCGAAAATTCTGCGCATCGCCGGCGATGGCCTGGCGGACTTTGGCCAGGGGTTCCTTATCCAGAAAGTAGGCGCCGCCGCCCAGGCTCAGGCTTCCGAAACTCAACTGGAAGTAATATCCCGGTTCGTGCATGGTTTTGCGCCCCCGGGAGGTGAACACCGCCGACAGGTGCGTTTTATAGGGCGTCTTGTCGCTGGAAAACCGCGTGTCCCGGTGAATGCGGAAGACGCTCTCTTTGGCCGTGGTTTGAAAGCCGGGCTCGAAGTGGCCGATCTGGCCGATCAGATTCCCGACAAAGGCCTCGAAAGGCTTTTTGACGGACGACTCGTAGCGGTCCTTATTCTTGTTGAACCAATCTTTGTTATTGTTCTGGGAGAGTTCGTACAGGAACTGGAGGATGTCGGAACTAAGCATGGGCGCGGAGTGAAGCAGGAACGGTTGATCATTTCAGCGCGGCTACGATGGTGGCGAAATCATCGGCTTTCAGCGAAGCGCCCCCGATGAGGCCGCCGTCGACGTCGGGCTGGGCGAACAGTTCGGCGGCATTCTGGGCGTTGCAGGAGCCGCCGTAGAGGATGGTCGTATCCTGGGCCACGGCCTTGCCGTATTTTTTGGCGACCAGTACCCGGATGGCGTGGTGCATTTCCTGGGCCTGTTCGCTGGAAGCGGTGCGGCCGGTGCCGATGGCCCAGATGGGTTCGTAGGCAATAACGACTTTGCGAAAATCTTCTTCACGCAGGTGGAACAGGCTGGCTTTCAGTTGTTTGGCCACGTAGCCCACGTGGGTATCCACTTCGCGGATGTGCAGCGGCTCGCCGCAGCAGAAGATCGGGCGCATACCTTTGGCAAGGGTGAGGTTGACTTTGCGGGTCAAAACGTCGTTTTTTTCCTTGAAATACTGACGGCGTTCGGAGTGGCCGATGATGACGAATTCGGCGCCGCAGGAAGCGACCATGTCGGCCGACACTTCCCCGGTGAAAGCGCCTTTTTCTTCGTGGTGGCAGTTTTGGGCAGCCAGGTGGAAGTGTTTGCGCACCTTGAGCATTTTACCCACGTCGCGCAGGTGGGTCAGCGGCGGCGCCACGACGACCAGTCCTTTGGGCTTTTCTACCTTTTCGAGGATGCTGCGGATAAGTTCCAGACCCTCTTCGAGGGTTTTGTTCATTTTCCAGTTGCCGGCTACAATTTGTTGGCGCATACGCTTAAACGAATGGATGATAAAAACAGAAGATTGAATAAGGCCCAAAAGTAGAGAATCCGTTCTTGCGGCGCTCTATTTTTGTCCCGAATGAAAAATCCTTTTTTGGGTACCGGAGTGGCCGGCCACACCCTTTTCGCCGTGCTTACCGCTATGGCCGCCTGGTTCTGGCCGGAGCGGACGCTGATCCTCGACGCCGCCTTCCAGGGTTATCTGTTCATTGCCGGCGGGCAGCCGGCGATCATGGTGGAAAGGTTCGGGGCGGCGGCGGTGCAGGTATTACCCCTGCTGGGGGTCTGGTCGGGCGCCCCTCTGGCCACGGTTTTGCTGCTGTATTCCGTATCCATTGTGTTGTTTCACTGGGTGTGTTTCAGCGTTTGTCTGCACGGCCTGAAGGATGAAAAGGCCGCACTGGCTATCCTGCTGTTCAACCTGTTGCTGGTGGGCGACTCGTTCTACTGGATGCAGAATGAACTGTTACAGGCTATTTCGCTGATGTTCGTACTCTGGAGCTTCTGGTTCCGGGCCGGCGGCAACCGGCTGCTGACCGGCCGGCGCCATTGGCCCCTGAGCCTCCTGCTGGCGGCTACGGTCGTTTATTACCACCCGCTGGTATTTTTCCCGCTGGCCTTTGGGTGGTGCTGGCTGTGGCTGCACCCGGAAAAGCGGCTTTCCCGGTCGGCCCTGCTGGCGGTAGCCGGGCTTTTTGCCCTCGTGTTTTCCTCCAAATACATCCTGCGCCAGCCCAATTTTTACGACCGCGGCATGACCGGGCAATACGTAAGGGAGTTCAATTTTTCGCTGTCGCGGCTGCTTCACTCCCAAAGTCTGCGCGATTTCACCGCCCATCTCGACGATAACCTGTTGCTGCTGCTGCCGGTGCTGGCCCTGGTCACGGCGTTCTACATCCGGAAAAAACAGTGGGCACTGGCCGCCCTCGCGCCGGCTTTCACCCTGTTTTACTGCCTGCTGATCATGCAGCGATTCCTGGCCGATGATCGCTGGTATATTCAGGAAAGCCACTACCAGGCGCTGGCGGTTTTCCTGCTGGTGCCGCTGGTGTGGGACGTACTGCCCGCATGGCGCTGGAACGGCCGGCTGGTGGCCCTGTCGATCGTCCTGATCGGGATCCGGATATTTTTCATCTGGAACACCCACCACGGCTACACGGACCGGCTGGCCTACGTACGCGGCATCCTGGACCGGACCCGGTCCCTGCCGGGACGAAAATTTGTGCTGGACGAGGCGAAAACGGATCGCAAAACCCTGCTGATGTACTGGGGAGTGCCCTTTGAAACCCTGCAAATTTCCGCCCTGGAGTCGCCCGATTCCATCCGGGTGGTGACGCTTTCCGCCAATCCCGACAGTCTGGCCGACCGTTTGTCCGGCGATTCCATGACCACTTTTCTGATGATCCCGCCCCGGGCTTTCCGGGATTTGCCGGAGCCTTATTACCGGATGCGGGATACCCTGCCCTTTCGGGCCGTTTCGCTGAAATAGGAAAAGGCGCCTATCTTCGCCGCAAAAATTTTAACCGCAATGCGCTATTTAACCCTGTTCCTGGCCTTTTGTGGCCTTTTTCTTTTTTCCTGTAAAGACGACAGCCTCTCTCCGGAAGAGCAATTGCAGGAGGACATCCGGATCATCAAACAATATCTGGCGGACCATAACCTGACGGCCGACTCCACGGCCTCCGGCCTGCGCTACATCATCACGCAGGAAGGCACGGGCGGGCATCCGGGCGTCCAGTCGACGGTCACGGTGAAGTACAAGGGGTATCTGACCGACGGCAGCGTATTCGACGAAACCACCGGCGGCAAGTCGGCGACCTTTGCCCTGACCCAGGTAATTGCCGGCTGGCAGGAAGGTATTCCGCTGCTGAAAAAGGGCGGCAAAGGTACTTTCTTGTTACCCTCCTACCTGGGTTACGGCCCCTCCGGTTCCGGTCCCATTCCACCCAACACCGTGCTCATTTTCGAGGTTGACCTCATCAATTTCTGATCCGGCCGGACCGGGCATTTGGCCGAATCGCTCTTCCAGCACTTTTTTGCGGAAATCGAAGATCCCGTTCAGTTGACGCCGGACGAACAGCCGGTTGGCCAGGTCGCCCAGCCAGCCGAGCGGAAGCCGGTAATGCACCAGATCCAGCATCTCCACCCCGCCCGGTATCGGCCGGAAGTGGTGCTGGTGATGCCAGAGGGCATAGGGACCGACCCGTTGTTCGTCGACAAAGAACTTGCCTGCTTCCACGTGGGTGATCTCCGTCATCCAGAAAAGCGGGATGCCGAGCAGCGGCTTTACGGTGTAGGTGATGATCTGGCCGGCGTACATCTTTTGCAGCAGAGCGGGGTCCGAAGTCACTTCGAATCCCATGTAGGCGGGCGTGATATGCCTGAGATTGAGGGGTGAGGAAAAGAACTCCCAGGCCTGTTCCAGGGGAATGGGCAAACGCTGTACGCGTTTCAGGGTGTAGACAGCCAAGGTGGTTAAAAGTTAAAAGTTAAAGGTTAAATGTTGCCGGTTAAGGGTTGTACCTGCCGGTTGATTTTGCCTGTAACTGTAATTAGCCGCCATGGTTCAAAAAAAAGGCTGGTTCGCAAGTTGGTGGGGATTGGGGGATTTGTTGAATAGGGGATTTGTTGATTTGTTGATTTGTTGATTGGGTGATTGGGTGATTTGTTGATTGGGTGATTTGTTAAAACCTTCGATCCTGAGGTTTCAACGCAGTCCCCAAATAACCAAATCCCCAATTAACCAAATAACCAATTAACCAAATCCTCAAATAAGCAAATCCCCAAACAACCAAATCCTCAAATCCCACCAACCTGTGAGCCAGCCTCGTTTTTTCAGTAATTCCGAATCTTTACACCATGTTTTCCGGCACGAACCGGTCGAGGTTTTCCGGATACTCCTTGGTGTGCCCGTAACGGATAATGTCGGTGGAAGTGACGATGCCGAGCAGTTCGTTGTGGTCGTTCACAATGGGCACGGCGTGAAAAAGGTGCCTGGTCAACAGGTCGGCCACGGCCCCCAGGTGCTGGTCGGGTTCGAGGGTGGCGACCTTGGTGGTCATGATATCCCGGGCTTTCATGCCTTTGTATTCATCGGCCGACATGCCGAGTTTGAAAATATCCCAGGAGGTCACCATGCCGACCAGTCTTTTGCCTTCTACTACCGGCAGATGGTGAATGCGTTTCTTCAAGAGAAGTTCCCTGGCCTCTCCCAACGTGGTATCGGGCGAAAGGGTGACGACGTCTTTCGTCATATGCGTGTGTATCAGTTCATTCATCATAGGCAGCAAGAATTGTTTAAGTGAGAGCGGTTTAAGTTCGAGCCGAAAGTAAGGTGTTGCCGGGTTATTTCAAAAAATAAAATTTGCCGGAAAGCAAAAAATTACAATACACAAACACAACTTCTACGCATTCAGCCAATTTCAGTCATTTCTCCCTACCGCCCCAACTCCCGCGCCCTTTCCAGGGCGGCCTGCGCCCCGGCCACGATGTCTTCGTGCAAAGCCGTTTCCCGGAACACCCGCAGCGCCGCTTCGGTGGTGCCGCCTTTCGAGGCGACTTTGGCGATCCAGTGCTCGCAACTCAGATCGGATTTGTTGTACAGATCGACGGCCCCAGTAAAGGTCTGGCCGACCAGCAGTTCCGCTTCCGACATGGAAAAGCCCATCTGGCGGGCGGCTTCCATCATGGCGTTCATGAAATAATAGACATAGGCCGGCCCGGAACCCGAGATGGCGGTAGAGGCATCGATCATTTCCTCCCGGTCCACGTAAACGGTTTTGCCAGTGGTGCTCAGCAGGTTCTGCACCATGACCAGTTCGATACGGGTCACCGCATCGGTGGAGGTGAAAGCGGTGACGCCGGCGCCGATCTGGGCGGGCAGGTTGGGCATGGCCCGGATGATCTTTTCCGCGCCCAGCGTTTCGGCGATCGTAGCCATGCGTACACCGGCCATTATGCTCAGAAACACCTGTCCCGGCTGAATGGAATCGCGGATCTGGGCGAACAGGGCCGGCGAATCCTGCGGTTTTACCGCCAGGATGTGCAGATCGGCCTCGGGCACGCAGAGGCGCGGGTCGCTGAAGAAGCGGCCTTCGTGGGTTTCGCTGAGGTGATTGGCTTTTTCGTAGGTGCGGCACAGCACCATAAGATTGTCGGAAGTTACGATGCGGCTGCGCAAAAAACTCTGGGCATAGGTCATGCCCATGTTGCCACCGCCCAGGATGAGAATTTTCATGTCAGGACAAGGTTGATCCGGTTACAGGTGAAATTGATGCCCGGCAGGATGAAGAAATGTCGGGATTTACCAACTTTGGGGCAAAATTCCGCTTAAAAAATCAACGCTCCATCTTTCGCCGGAAAATTCCGTCCGAAACCACTTCACGATCCGGTTCAAAGTCCTGCCCGCATGAAAAAAATCCTCCTGCCCGCCGTAGCATGTACGGTTATCCTCTTTTCCTGTACCAACCCGCAACCTGCTGTGGAACCGACCCAAACCAGTACTGCCCGTCCGGCCTATGCCGTCGCCATTCACGGCGGGGCCGGCACCATCCTCCGCGAAGAAATGACGCCGGAGAAAGAAGCGGCCTACCGCACGGCCCTCGATTCGGCCCTCCTCGTCGCCGAAAACGTGTTGCAAAACGGCGGCACCGCCCTGGATGCCGTTGAAAAAACGGTGGCCTGGCTGGAGGATTGCCCGCTCTTCAACGCCGGGCGCGGCGCCGTCTTTACCCATGAAGGCAAAAACGAACTCGACGCCAGCATCATGGACGGCCGCAACCAGATGGCCGGGGCGGTCGGCGGTGTCACCACGGTCAAAAACCCCATCAAACTTGCCCGGGCGGTCATGGAAAAATCACCGCATGTATTCCTTACTGGACGCGGTGCCGAACAGTTCGCCCGGGAAAACAACCTGGAAACCGCCGAACCGAAGTGGTTCTATACCCCGGAACGCTGGGATGCCCTCCAACGGGCACTGGAGGAAGAAAAGGCCAAAAGCGGCCAGCAAGGCCGACTTCAGGCACCAGAAAACGGCCCGGAAAATGCCAACCCCGACCGGAAATTCGGCACCGTCGGCTGCGTGGCGCTGGACCGCAACGGCAACCTCGCCGCCGGCACCAGCACGGGCGGCATGACCAACAAGCGCTGGAACCGCCTCGGCGATTCGCCGGTCATCGGCGCCGGCACCTATGCTTCCAACGACGCCTGCGCTGTGTCCTGCACCGGCCACGGCGAGTATTTTATCCGCTATGCCGTCGCCTACGACGTCTGGGCGCGGATGGCTTACAAGGGCCTGCCGCTGGCGGAAGCCGCCGGAGAGGTGGTCAACAAAAAACTGGTGGAAAAAGGCGGCGAAGGCGGCCTGATCGCCGTGGACAAGGACGGAAACATTGCCCTGCCCTTCAATTCGGCCGGCATGTACCGGGGTTATGCCAAACCGGGCGAGCGGAAAGTGATGATCTATAAGGAGTGATCGGGGGCCCTTACATGTTCACGCCTGGTTCGCCACATGTAGCGGCGGCGACAATTGCCCCCACAACCGCCGCCCGAAAAAACCAAACTTCTGCCCGGCCCGTTTGTTTGGTCAGATCAAATCGATGTTACAATGAAACAACTGTTTTTCCTGTTCGCGCTACTGGGCTCAGGCTGCCACTCCTCCCAGGAGGCGACGATTAAAAAAGATGCGACCATGACGACCAACACCGTTTCCGTTAAAGACTCCACCGGCGCCCCGGCCTCGGGCAAAACCGAAATCGCCACCCTGGCCGGCGGTTGTTTCTGGTGCGTGGAAGCCATTTTTCAGGACCTGAAAGGGGTGACCAAAGTAGAAAGCGGCTACTCCGGCGGCCATGTGGACAACCCCACTTACCGGGAAGTCTGCTCGGGCCTGACCGGCCATGCCGAAGTGATCAACATTACCTTCGACCCGGCCCTCATCGCTTACCGGGACATCCTGGAGGTCTTCTTCACCGTGCACGATCCTACCACCCTCAACCGGCAGGGGGCCGATAGCGGCACCCAGTACCGCTCGGCCATTTTTTTCCATTCGCCGGAACAGCAGGCCGTGGCGGAAGAGGTCAAAAAAGCCGCCGGAGAGATTTGGGACGCTCCCATCGTTACCGAGATCACCAAGTTCGACCGCTTTTACAAGGCGGAGGACTACCACCAGAACTACTACAAGGATAACCCCAACCAGCCCTACTGCTCCATCGTGATCGCCCCGAAAGTGAAAAAATTCCGGGAGAAGTACCAGGAGAAGTTGAAGCAGTAATGCAACAATTCAGCGGATTGGTGGTTACCTTTGCGTGAAATTTCTGAAAATGGCCGATAAACAGCAACTGCTCGACAAAATTGAAGACGCCCTCAGCACGGTCCGCCCGCACCTTCTGGTAGATGGCGGCGATGTGGAAGTGGTGGAAGTAACCGATGACATGCACGTCAAGATCCGCTGGAAAGGCATGTGTGAATCGTGTTCCATGTCGGGCATGACCCTCCGGGCCGGTATTCAGGCCGCCATTCGCGGCAAGATCCCGGAGATCGTCGGCGTAGAGGCGGTAAATTAAAACAGGCCGGACCTGTCCGATTTAAAATATACGGTGGTTGTCTCAAAAGGTTGATACAGGTTGATTCAAGTTGATGAAGGTTGATAATCGATCCGAAGAAAGGTAGTTTTTATCCTTTATTCGGGTCAAAATACCAACCCTTATTAACCCTAATCAACTTTAATCAACCTTTTGAGACAGCCACTTTTGTTTTCCGGGCCATCGAATCTACCAGCGCAAGCGGGCCTGCAGTTTCCACACCCTTTCCCGGCCGGTTTTTCCTGTAGACGTTACCGCGCGCGTTTGAATGGTCTCTTCGTAACGGCCTTCCAGCCGGAGCCAGTGGTTGACCCGCCAGTGCAGGTTCAGGTAGTACCGGGAGCCGCGCCCGGAAAACGAGGGGATGGATACCGCGGAGAACAGGTCGTTTTCAAACGCAAAGACCCGCGTATCGAAATTGTCGGCATCGAATACCGCATACCGCACCACTCCGTAGACCGGGGAATTCAGGGGTTTTACCACGGCTTCCTCGTAGGCGATAAAGCCCTTGCCGTTCGGCAGGCCTTCCGCCCGAAAAAAAGTCCATTCCACCCGGCTGCGCAGTTCGAAGGCGGGGCTGGCTTTGGCGATCACGTGCAGGCGCAGGCGGTCGAGGCGGTTTTCCACCAGCCCGCTGATCCCCTCCACATCGCTGTCGCGTTCCTTTATTTCCCCTTTCCACAAGGCATAGGCCGAGAAATTCCGGCTTTTCGTCCACAGCACCCGGGCCAGAAATTCCCGGCCCTGCGAAGGCCCGCTCACCCCGAAGCGCCGCCAGGGATGCCGCCATACGTCGGCATACAGGTTCACCTGCAAGCGGCGCAGGTAGCGGATGTCGGCGCCCAGGTATACCCCCTGTTCGTTGCCGGGGCCCACGGATTCGGCAAAAGGCGCCGCATACACCGCCTGATAGTCCCGGGCCAGCGAGCGGTGCAGCGCGGTCAGCGTCACGTGGCGGTCGGGCGAGAGCAGCAGACCGTTCACCGTGGCCACGGCACCGTTGTCGCTGCGGGCCGCTTCGCCGAACAGCAGCCAGTTGCGGTAGCGCCAGTGATAGTCGAGGCTTAGGCCGGTGAGTTTGTTCCCGCGAAAGGCGAACTGGTTGTACGGTGAGGCGGAAGGGGTCCAGGGTTTATCGTAGCGCAGGTGCAGGGCGTTGGCCGAGATCTGTCCGTTGCGGCCGAGCCAGGTCGCCGAAAGTCCGCCGACCTGTTCGCGCAGCGATTTTTCGTCGGCGACCTCGGCGGCGGTGCGGTGGTAGCCGGAGGTTTGCAGCGAAGAGAACACGATCTCCGGGAACTCCGCGTCGATGGAATCGGGCAGCACCACGTTGCCGTCGCGGCGGCGGTTGGAATACAGTGCGGTGATTTCCAAGTTCTTACTGGCAGCGACCGTGGCTGCCGCGCCGCGGAAGAAAAATGTTTCCCCGAAAGCCGCGTAGGCATTGAGTTTGCGCCCACCGCGCATCACGACGGTGGTTTCCGCGGATTTGCCGGGCGAGAAGCCGGTCTGCAGGAGCAGCCCCTGCCCGAAACGGGCGGAGTAATCGCCCAGGGCCAGGGTCCGGAGCACGGGCGTCAGGTTTTGGGCGAACAGGTGGGCGCCGTAAAAATCGAATCCGTGCCGGTTACTTTTTTTAAAAAAGGCTTCGCCGGGGTCCTTTTCGGCGGTAAAACCGTACCGCAGGCGGTTGTCGAAGAAGTGCCGGTAGTAGAGCGCCCATCCGTTCGGACCACCTTCCGGCTGGCCGGTATAATTGGGCGGTACGGGACGCTGCCAGCGCAGCAGCACTTCGTCGGCGCCCTGATACAGGCCTTTCCGGAGGGGAACGTTGCGGGTTTCGAGGCCGCTGCCGACTTTGGCGAAGCGCAGCACCCGGCGGATGTCGGGCAGTTCCCAGCCCG
>WBZQ01000761.1_pt1 | contig 23954 bp, 24 predicted proteins | sample 5204251 | NCBI WGS metagenome assembly WBZQ01 (sample SAMN12412402, study PRJNA552823) | activated sludge metagenome | isolation source: activated sludge from nitrification reactor of wastewater treatment plant... | place: USA: Virginia | collected 2017-09
CGGGCTCGCTCCTCGCGGCCTCAACATACTGTTTCAAGTATGCCTCGCCCTCTCGGAGCTCCGCGCGTCCGTCTCGCGTGGCGTCTTGGCGGTTTCGTCACGAACTCTCGTGAATAATGCGGGCTAGTCTGTTCGCTGCAGAACTCCGGTCAGTACTGATTCGATTGCCTGCCCGGCCCGCCCGCGCCAGACGATCTGTATGCGCTGTACTCGCACCTCCGCCATGCGTTCTTTCCGGCGAGAGTCTTTTAGATCGGGAATGTCGAGAGGCATTTTCTGAGTCCAAATTGTGATGGGCGTGGTGTGCGGGAAGTGGGTTTCGCAACCAGACAGGAAGGGGTGGCAGAGACGTCGCCGGCCGACCCGCGGGCGGTTGCAGGACGGGGGATCATCCAGTAGAGTAACTCAATCCTTTCGTCTGTCTGATTGGGGGCTTTCCTTCCTGTACCATTTTACAAGGAGTCCTGCAGGTGAGTCGCAACAAACTGATCTCAATCGGGCTGCTCCTCTGGTATCTGACGGTGTCAATCTGGATGGCACAGGCTCCGGTCGATCCGCAATTCTGGTTGCTGGCGAGTATTCTGCCGGTCCTTTTCGTCGTCCTGCTGGTGGTGACGCATCGGATTCTTCCCCTGTCGCATACCTCCTATGCGCTCATCACGGCCTTCCTCACCTTGCATACGATCGGCGTGCATTATACGTATGCCGAAGTGCCGGTCGGGGTATGGATGGACAAGGTGTTGCATCTCGGCCGCAATCATTTCGATCGCGTCGTGCATTTCAGTTTCGGGTTCCTGCTCGCCTATCCGATGGAGGAACTGTTTCGGCTTAGCGCAAGCATCCGGGGATGGGTGGTGTATTATCTGCCCGTCATGACCGTCCTTGGGTTGAGCGGACTGTGGGAAATTATTGAATCGTGGGTGGCTCGCGCAGTCCATCCGGAATTGGGCGTGACCTATTTAGGCTCGCAGGGGGATATCTGGGATGCGCAAAAGGATATGGCCGCGGCACTCTACGGCGCCCTCATGTCGATGACGGTGCTGCTGATCGTGCGTGCGCTACGAGGGGCGGAAACCGCGCTGGAGTCTGAAGCGGCGTTTTCAGAGTAGCCGGGAGGATAAACTGGGAGAAACGATATCGCCACGTGACACGACGCAGGTAGCCCATCGCCGGACCGCGGCGGGGCTATTGCTGGGCTATGGCATTATCTGGATCTGGTTGGCAATCAACCCGGTCAGTCGCCAGGATTGGTTGTTGGAGAATCTGCTCGCCATCGCACTTGTGACGGTCCTTGTCCTGACCTATCGGCGGTTCGCGTTTTCTGCCACATCCTACTGGCTCATTGCCGTATTCATGGTGCTCCATGCAATCGGCGCCCATTACACCTATGCGGAGGTGCCGTTCGGTTTCTGGCTGAGGGACATGGGAGGTCTGAGTCGGAACCCATTCGACAGACTCGTCCATTTTACCTATGGCCTCTTGCTGGTCTATCCCTTGCGGGAATTGTTGGTGCGCCGGGCAGGATTGCAGGGGAGTTGGTCCTATGTGATGCCGGTGAGCAGCATTCTCGCGCAGAGCGGGTTCTTTGAAGTTGTTGAGGCGATCGTGGCCATGATCGTCAGCCCGGAATTGGGCAGTATGTACCTCGGAACTCAAGGCGACGAATGGGACGCCCAAAAGGACATGGCGGCGGCCTTTGCCGGTGCCATTCTGACCATGTCCATCACGGTGGGAGTTTTCGCGCGTCACGGCGCGCAGGAAGCGCAGCCGTCGCCCAGGGCTGCGCCGAGCATAGCCCATTAGGCGGCCGCACCTGAGGCGTCATGCCGTAAAGGCGCCTCTGTCGCAGGGCCGCCTTTACGGCCAGTAGATGGCCCGGGCCTTCACATAGGCGAACACCACATCACGCCGTGCGACCATGCCGACCAGTTTGTGATCCTTCACCACCGGCACGCGAATCAGGTGCCGCTCCTGCAGCAGGTGAATCAGATTCATGATCGGCGTCTCTTCGGTCGTGGTCACGACGTCCTTGGTCATGATGTCCGACACGGACACCGCCCGGAGGTCTTTCCCCTGCTCGACGGCTTTCAGCAAATCAAACTCCGTGACGAGCCCGCGCAAGGTCCCATCTCCATCGACCACGGGCAAGCTCCCGAAGCTCTGTTCGCTCAAGCGCTCTGCCACACCCATGGCGCTTGATGCCGGGCTGGTCGTCACAACGGCGTCCTCCATGATTTGTCTCACGACCAAGGTGTTAGGGTCACAACCTCGAGCGAAATATTCTGTTGCCCTCATAGGATCCTCCTTCGGCTCTGTGGGAGTCAGATGATGGGACGCCAGGATTGAGCACACCTTGCTGAGATAGACAAAGAGCAAGCTCAATGCCCCTGTTCATTCTCCCTCTCCGTCTAAAAAAATCAAAGCAGAGGCCGTATTCAGGTGTGATCGGTGCCTCCGCTGTGGACATTCGCGCCAACTCTAGGTCCTGGTACTGCGGAAAATATCCGCAGTACGCCTTCGCCGAAGCTCGCTGACCGGCCATCCCCTTCGATTTACTGCTCTTCGCCATGCATCGGTTCTGGCATGTCTGTTGCGCTTATGGGGATGAGCCCGTGAGCCGTTCGGATCACGGCCTGCAGAGCAGCGATGGAGCCAGGCAGGATCCGATGACGGATGAGGAGGACGAGATGCCAGCCATCACCAGTATCGCGCTAGTGCTTGTGACGGGACTACCTTTCTTCATGACCGCTTGTGCGCCGCCGACGCCCAAGGTACAACAGCGGCCGACCGCAGTGCCCCAGAGCATCGAGCAAGGACCTCAGGAGCCGGTTCGCGAGCTCGATCGATCGTTTCGCCCGATGGTGCGAGAGGGAAGCGGCACGACGCCGGCGTACCATGGGTAAGCGCATAACGAAGTATCCAGCACACTCTGACGGGCCGACGCGTCATTGTTGCCAGGCATTGGCCGACGAATATGCGGAAGGGTGTGAAGATGCGGTCGCACGGTCCGGCGGGTCGAAGTCGCGATGTCGGACATTCCTCTCTGGCTGACGAAGGAGGCGTGTGAGGTAGGGCAGCTGCCCGATTCTCATCAAGATGGCAGCAGCGGCAATTCGCTGGTCCGGTCATCTCGTGATGCTCGATGCCGGCGTGGCTCACAGCATTCGTTGAACGGCCGTTCGCCCCGATAGGTCGCCCTGCCTCATGATCGAAGCATTCAAATGCAGCATCACTGAAGAGCGAGCGGAGGAGTTTTTCGAGTCTTCACGAGCGTCGGATCGGCGAACATCTCGTCGCGGATCTGTGCGAGGGCCTGCCCCAATGCGCGATTGAGTCGATCGCCGGGACGCACTTCCCCATTCGGCGTGTAATCCTGGTTAAAAGAAGAATGTCCTACATACGAACCGATGACTTCTCCCGTTGGCTTGAGCAAGGTCAACGGAAGATGGATTTCTCCGTCCGTCTTAAAACTATTCACGCGGAAGAGGCTGGCGAGTTTGTTGGAATAGTAGGGAATGAACGTTCAGAGTTTCCTCCGGTCGTGTTCAAAAAACCGTTCGATACGTCCCGTGAGAATGAGATCCGGCGACGGATCGTAGGTGCTGACGTTGCGGAACACGCGCTGAGCCGCCAATTCCGCCGTCACCTGTTGAGTAATCGATTGCGTCAACTGCGAGGGGGGTTTGTTCCTGTAGTCATCAGCCACCACGCCATAATTGGAATGCCCGTAGAGAAGGTCGTCGGCGGCGACAAACGGGTGCACCTCAACGGCGGCATCAATCGAGCGATTGAATTCCGCAGGAGGAAGGACCAGGTGCGGCTCATACGTCGTCGAGCAGCCCACCAGCAGCACGACCAGGACCCCTTGCAGCGCCATCCATGTGCATGAGTGAAGCCATGGTCATAGTTAATGCAGGGATGATGGACTGTAGTAACTAGGTGAATCCCCGGCGCGGTTGCGTGGTGGAAGTGGGACGTTATGGTTGAGGCATAGCTTCTGTTGACAGAGAAATGCGAGACGACGTAGCCTCTCTCCGTTTTTCATTTCCACGAAAGGACTGCCATGGCCGGTCGCCAATTAGTTCCTGATCGACTCCTGCAAATCGGGTTCGGGTTTTGGGGTTCCAAGACGTTGCTCACGGCGGTGGAGTTAGGCCTGTTCACGGAATTGGCCACACGTCAGCTCGACGGAAAGGCCTTAGCCGCCCGGCTGAAGCTGCATCCGCCAAGCGCGCGGGACTTCTTCGATGCCTTGGTGGCGCTCGGCCTGCTGAAGCGGACCGGAACGCGTTATGCGAACACACCGGAGACCGCGCAATTTCTCGATCGGGCCAAACCGACGTATGTCGGTGGCATGCTGGAGATGTGTAATGCCCGGCTCTACGGATTCTGGGGCTCACTCACAGAAGCGCTCCGTACCGGTCAGCCGCAGAATGAAGTAAAAACCGGCGAAGATTTCTTCGGCACGCTGTACGCGGATCCCCAGCGGCTGGAGGGATTTCTCAACGCGATGACCGGACTCAGTCAGGGAACGGCCCGATCCATCGCGGAAAAATTTCCCTGGAAGCGGTATCAGTCGTTTGCCGACATCGGCTGTGCGCAAGGCGGCGTGGCGGTAGCAGCGCGTGACGTTTCATGAGGGAGACTTTTTCAAGGAACCCTTGCCGAAGGTGGATGTGCTGATCATGGGGCATATCTTGCACGACTGGGATCTGAAAGAAAAAATGATGTTGTTGCGCAAGGCCTATGCGGCGCTGCCATCCGGCGGCGCATTGATCGTCCATGAAGCCTTGATCGATGATGCCCGGAAGACCAATGCCTTTGGCTTGTTGATGAGCCTGAACATGCTCATTGAGACCAAGGGCGGATTCGATTTCACCGGCTCGGATTGCCGGCAATGGATGAAGAAGGCCGGCTTCACGCGCACCAAAGTCGAACCACTGGTCGGGCCAGATTCGATGGTCATCGGCTTCAAATAGACTCGACTTCAGTAGGATCGCGGTATAACACCGTGTCTGACGGGTGGGACGAATGGAACTCATGGTGTGCGGAGGCTGCTCCGCATACTTGACATATTGGAGGATCGTTGATTAGGCTTCGTCGCGTGCGCACATAAGTGAGGCCAACGAGCGATCAGCTCTAGAGCCCGAACCTCCCAGCGGAGGTTCGGGCTTTTTTATTTTCACCGCCCTGGGTCGTCCAACCCTCGGTATGTCGATGAGGTCTTTCATGTCTCCACGACGACATCGCGGTTACCGTCTTCTGCTTTTCTGCTGCCTGGCATGGTGCCTCACGGCGGCTCACGGCTATGCGGAGTATGAAATTATCGACGTGTCCGACGGGGGCACGGTCAAAGGCCAGGCGGTCTGGAAGGGAAGTATTCCGAAGCTTCCTCCGCTCAAAGTGTTTGCCGATCTCGATGCCTGCGGGACTCACGTGCCGTCACCGGCCTTGCGGATTGACCCGGCCACCAACGGCTTGCAGGAGGTCCTCGTGTATCTCGAGCGGGTGGGGCGCGGGAAGGCCGCCGCGGCAGCCTATCCGCTGCGTATGGGGAAAAGCGTGGCGCATCCTGCGGGGAGGGCCTGTCAGTTTGAGCAGCAGATGATTCCGTTTGTGCGTACGGCGGAGGTCGCGCTGATCAATTACGAGCCGATCCTGCACAATCCGCATCTGTTCAACGAGAAACAGAGCCTCTTCAACATTGCCATGCCGACGGCGAACCGGGAAATTGCGACCACGCTGAGGCGGGCGCGCGGGGTCGGCTTGCGGCTGCAGTGTGATGTGCATGTGCATATGAACGCCTGGGTAGCCGCCCTCGATCACCCCTATTTTGCCGTGACGGATGAACAGGGAAGATTCGAAATTGCCGGCATTCCACCCGGTTCCTACACCCTGGTCGCGTGGCATCCGGGATTCAACATCGTCAAGTTCGGCGCCTCCCGCCCCGTGTATGACGACCCCCATGTCGTCCGGCTGCCGATAGAGATTTCTCCCAAGGCTCAGGTCGACTCTCAATTCGAATTTCCCGTTCGCCCGGTGGACGTCGAGTGGAAAATCGCCGGCGGTGACGAACTTCCGCCTGAATAACTACCTCACGAAACCGGATTGAGAATGGGAGGCTGACCCGATGAAGAACGCCACATTGCGTGCCAGGGCGATGATTGTCGCCATACTTGCCCTGATGGCACTGATTAGTTACGAATTGAGCGGGCTGGTGCAGAAGGCCGAGGCCATTCCAGCGTTTGCCCGCAAATATGATTTTAAGTGCAACGTGTGCCACGTCCCCGGTTTCCCCAAACTCAACGACTTCGGCAATCTCTTCCGGGATCGCGGCTATCAATTGGGCTCGGACGCGGATTCGCCGGTCTATGAGGGGATCGGCATGGGGTATTGGCCGGTTTCGTTGCGAACGACAGTGGGGTACCAGGCGGCGACTGTGAGGACGGACGGGAAGGGAGTGACGACCGGAGGCTTCGGATTCACCGGGCTGGACCTCCTGAGTTTCGGCACGCTGCACCGCGATATCGCCTTCGGCGTGGTGTATACGCCGGGGCTTGGCAGCGCCGGATTTGGCACGGGTGCCTCGGATGGAGATCTCGAAAGCGCGTTCGTGCGCCTCATGCGGCTGGAGCGCTATTTCGGCGTGAAATCAGATCCAGGCAACTATCTGTTGAACGTGCGCGTGGGGAAATTCGAGCTGGATCTTCCATTCAGCGAAAAGCGCAGCCCGACGTTGAACACAACGTTTGCGATGTACCACTACATGCCTGGAACGCCCTACACGGCGACGATCGGCGGCACATCCACCAGTTCCTATCTCAATCCGAATTCGTTTGCGATCGGAGAAAATCAGCCAGGCGCGGAGCTGTCTGGCATCAAAAAGACGTCTCTGACGGACGGGTATTTACGATATTCGTTCTCGGCCCTGGCGACGAACAGCTTTTCCGGTCCGCTGAGCGGCTGTCCCTCGGGCACAACATGCGGAACCGGCGGCCGGAATGTCAATTTCTACGGCCATGTGACACAGTCGTTCGGGGGCTATGGCATTGTGACCGGACAGCGCATCGGACTGTTCGGCGCCTATGGCACGGCCCCCACATTGGTCAACCCGACTTGTCCCACGTGTCAGGCGGTTGCGGGGAGCGGGCAGCCGTTCAGCCGTGTCGGCGTCGATGTCAGCTTGACCCTCCACGGAGAATGGAATCTCTTCGGAGCGTGGATGTGGGGCAACGACAGCAAAAATATGTTCGTGTCGCAAGGGATTGCCGATGCGCAGAATGCCTCGTGGAACGGCGCTTTTGTCGAGCTCGACTATGCACCGGCGCTTCTGCCGATCTTCAACGTGCCGGACTGGTTTTTTGCGTACCGGTATGATCTCATTCGCAACAACCGGCAGGGTGATCCAACCTTTGCCAAGAACTACAACAATGTTGATTCTCACACCTTCCTGGTCCGGCACTTCATTCATCATTCCAGCAGAACCGATCTGGCCCTGCATGCAGAGTACAACACGTACCGCACGACCGGCGTTGGCGAGAATGGCGGAGACCTACAGGGGCAAACCATGTTGGTCGGATTGGACTTTGCGTATTGAATCGTTCAACCAGAGAGATGGTCGTACTCCTGTGACCCATTCATTCCTTCGACGCGCAAACGTCACGGTCCTGTGGCTCGCGTGTCTCGCTGTGTCCGCCTGTTCTGGGATGACTCCGGCTACTGAGAGGACCTGCTTTTCCTGCGACGATCAGCGGCTTGTCAGGATTGTTCCGCTCACGCAGGGAGGAGGTGAACAGCGCCTGCTCCATCATCCCTTGGCACTGCAGCGGCAGGAATGGGAGTCGCTGCTGCGAAGGGTGACGGTGCGCAGCATACACCGGCCTCTGCTCGGTGCAGTCTATCAGGGAGACACGGAACCGGTGTTTACTGACGAAGAGGTCGGGTACCTGGGAGAAGCGTTGCAACGTGCGTTTGAGCGGGTGAGTCCGCAGGAGCAGGTGGTGTTCGCGCTGGCGAGGCCGTCGCAGGCGGGATTGGATCAAGTCACCTCCGGGGTCTGGTTTGCCGAGGAGGGGGGAATCCACCTTCGTTTGGCGAACTGCCGGATCGCCGTGACCATGCCATCGATCAGGAAACAGATCTGGAAGGATCCATTGTTCGCGCAAGCGGGGACGTTTTACGAAGTCGTGCCGGGTGAAGGCCAGACGTTGACGCGCGCCACCCGCGATGGCGGTCATCCGTTTCGTGCTGACCCGGAGGAACTCGTGAGCGAATACCAGGGTATGACGGCGACGAGCCCGCCTCCGGTTTCTTCTGAGCCCTCAACTCAACCGGTCCCTTTCCGCTCGTTGGAGGACCAGCTTAGCCTGCTGAAACGCCTTCGCGAGCAGGGGTTGATTACGGAGGAGGACTATCGCACGAAAAAGCAGCAGCTGCTGGACCGGCTGTGAGCGCGAACGGTGCGCCGTTTGGCGCAGGTTGCGGATGGAAAAGGTGCCAGAGAATTCTGACTTGCCCTTCCCCCATCGGGTAAGATGCGGCAGAGAGCCATCACCCGGGCAAAAGGAATGTCATGAGTAGGCGCTCCGTATCTCCTTCTATGCGCTGGCCCCTTCCTGCAAAGGATGACTGGTCCACACCCTTTGCGGAACTACTCTTGGAACAACTCGATCTGCATCCCGGCCTCACCGTCCTGGATATCGCTTGCGGCCATGGTATTCCGGCCTTCTATCTGGCGGAGCAGGTTGGGCCGACCGGCTCCGTCCTCGGTATCGACATGAGTCGCGGGCAGGTGGCGAATGCCAGGACGCTACAGCGGGGTGAATTGTCCTGGCTCCGGTTCGATTGTGTGGACATGCGGGCCTTGCCCCCGTCCCTTCCTCGTTTCCAGCGCATCACCGGCAATCTGTCCGTCATGTTCCTCCGACCGCAGCGGTTTGAGGCGCTGAGGGGATTGATCGACCATCTCGAGCCTGGAGGTCAAATCGTGCTGACCTTTCCCTCGCTCGGCACGTTCGATTCCATCTGGCAACGGATCGATCGTGAAATGAGCCGGCACGGGTTGATGATTGAGCGCGAACGGCTCGTCGCCCATGTGGCGGAACGGCCGTCGGCCGCGGAGGCGTGTGACTGGCTGGAACGGCTGCAGATGGAGCGGATCGCTGTGATCGAACGGCCGCTGGAAGTGGCGAGCGGGTCCGGGCAGCGGTTTCTCCAACATCCGCTCTTACGTGGCGGATTTCTCGACGATGCCTATGAATGTTTCGATGACGCCTGTCTGGCCGATACGGTCATGACCAGCGTGGCGGCAGATATGGAGAGCATGATCCCATTGACGGCCCGGCGTTGCGCGCTCAGTGGTTGGAAAGCGGGGCAGATATGAGCGCTGCGGCTCATTGGCGTTTCGACATTCGGAGGATGATGTGAACGGTTGGAGCACTCGAGTCGTCGTCGGCCTCATCGGCCTGTGTTTCATGACAGGATGCAGTACCCTGCCATCCCGCTACATCCAGCAGGCCGAGCCGGGAGTCACACTGACCTCCCTTGCCGCCGCGCCGGATACGTATCACGGCAAGACCGTCATTTTAGGCGGGGTGGTGGTGGATCAGGAGCCGCAGGGCCAGCGGCTCTGGCTGCATCTCAAAAATCGCCCATTGGATAAAGACTATCGGCCTCATCGTCCGACCATCAACGAGGGGCCGGAAGCGGGATATTACTGGGTGGTCGTTCCCGACGCCTCCCTGTTGCCTCCCAAATGGAAACAGTGGGCGCGGGTGACGGTGGTGGGGCGCGTCGCCGATCGGAAGGAAGCCAGGCCGACGACGGTGCCGGCGAACGAGCCGGTATTGAGTTTGGTGTTCATGCGCGGCTGGGCTATGGGCTCGACGCAGGGAAACGGCGCGTGGGAAGAGTCGGTGGATGCCAATTATCTGCTCTCCGTCCCCGACGGCCTTCATGGGGAATAGGCCGCACGAAGCTGGCGCGTGGCCCGCTCATCGCCGCGGCTCTTCCGCGTAGCGACTATGCAGTTTGACCGGGGCAGCCCGCTTTTTGCGCATGCGAATATTCAGCATCTCGACGGTCACGGAGAAGGCCATGGAGAAGTAGATGTAGCCTTTCGGCACGTGGACGTCGAAGCCCTCGACCATCAAGGTCACGCCGACCAGAATCAGAAAAGAGAGCGCCAATATTTTAATCGTCGGATGCGTGTCCACAAAATCGCCGATGGCCTTGGCTGCCATGAGCATCACCACCACGGCGAGAATAATCGCTGTCGCCATGATGGAGACATGTTCCACTAGCCCCACCGCCGTGATGACGGAATCCAACGAAAAGACGATATCCAACAGCGCGATTTGGAACAGCACCATGCCCAGACTGGCGGCTACCGCCGTAGCGTGGTCCGCCTCGACGCCTTCCAAGCTATTGTGAATTTCATGGGTGGCCTTCGCCATCAAAAACAGGCCGCCGCCGATCAAAATCACATCACGGCCTGAGACCCCGTGTCCGAAGACCGTCATCCAGGGTTTGGTCAATCCCATGACAAACGAAATCGAAAACAGCAGGCCGAGTCGGGCCATCATGGCGAGGCCCAGCCCGACGCGCCGGGCGACGATGCGCTGAGATTCCGGAAGCCGGCCGACCAGGACCGACAGGAAGATGATGTTGTCGATGCCCAGCACAATTTCCAGCGCGGTGAGGGTTCCGAGCGCGATCCATATTTCCGGATTGGCAAGCCATTCCAACATCAGGGGCTCCGTTCATGAAAAGAGGCGAATGAGTCGATCGGTCATGGGAAGTGGTGCGGCATCGACACGTGTCCGGAAAGTCTACCGTTCCGGGCACATGATCGCAATCAAAACCAGCGGATAGGCCAGGCCGCGTGCGCTGACCGCCCGCCACCCCACCGTCAGATGGAGGCAGATCGACCACGAAACCACACAGGACACGCGCGGCTTGTCGATGGAGTGCTGTCAGGCTCAGCTAGATCGGATCTTCCATGCGCGGGGGACGGTGGTGGAGTGTTTCGAGAAAGAGCAGGTTTAAATCCTGGGTCATCAAATTGACATGGGTTTTAAGGAGTCCCAACATTTCACTGCGGTACCGCAATTCATTGATCCGATAGATGCCGCCTTTTCCGAAAAATAGCTCCGCCATGCGTCGCTCTTGAGTTGAGCCCGGGTTGCCCAATCGGGTGCGCCAACTGCCGAGGATGGTGTCGCGCCGGCTTCGTTTGCCATTGGCACGCACAGGGGCATTCAGATAGCGCCAGACTGCGTCGGGCAATTGCCGGCCTGCGTCGTTCCCATGCCAGATATCCGCTATGAGGTTCCGGCCGTGTGTGAACTCGTAGGCCTGATCTCCGCCCAGTGCGGCCACCCCGAATCCCAACGCCGCCACGCTTCCCGACAGATCAATGATCCCGGAGAGGATCTCCGATCCCAGCAACAGGAAGGTTCCCGCAAAGACCCCGGAGATGGAGTCGGCGAGAATGGCCATGACCGTGCGGGCCTGCTGGACATCGTTTCGAATTTCCTCGAGTTGCGAGGCCAGGTCTTCCGCGCGCTCTTTTTCGCATTCGAGTTCGGCGGCGATGCTGTTGGCTTCGAATAGCGCAAGGAGCAGGTGGTCGGAGAGGTCCTGTCGGACGGCCAGAGACCGGAGTGATAGGCCATTCGACCCTCGTGCCATATCCTGTTCAAGTGATTGAAACTCTGTCAGGAGGTCATGCACGCCGATGGTGGCGGCGATGTCCCTGGCCCTAGGGGAAAATCGCGAGGGCACGGCGGGGTCCATGACGGCGGCTTTCAACGCCCTGTTCGTCCGATCGGGTGCGCCGATTTCCGGTCGGCTTACAACGTCGGTCGGTGGAGAGGTCGAAGGGACGCAATGACTTTCGGTAATCTCATCATCGTCGCCTGCGGCCCTGAGATGCATTCCGCTGGCGCATCCCTGACCCAAGAGAATCAGTAGACAACCGGCGAGGAGGGTGAGCCGTGGGGTGTGCAAATGGGATCTGTTCACTGGCACAGCAATCGTTCGGGTGATGAAATGTGGGCCTGCTCTTCATCCGCGAGCGTACAGACGAAAGATGAAAAGAACATGAATCCCGGATGAACGGGAGATGAAATGTCTCGGTAGGTTGGTCGCGAAGGGTAGGCGCGCAGCTCTGAGCCGCCCAAGGGACCTCAGCTTTACATCCGGCCGCCGATATCTGTCAGGCGGGTGCGCCGGTGGCAAACGGCAGACATAGTGATGCCGCGAACCCTTCGCCACGCTGTCTGGACGAATGCCATCCGGTCGGCGACCGGCGTCCCACTTCTGTCGGGACGCTGCAGGGACGGAACCCGGGGTTCCGTCGTCAGCCCTTCGGGTCTCGCTTTAAGAAATCAGGCCGGTCCCGGATCGCCACCATTTTCACCAGATCTCGGATGGAGAGAACCCCGACGACCTTCTCATGTTCGGTCACGGCCAGGTGGCGAATGCGTTTGGCCGCCATCCGTTCACTGGCGTCGCGGATCGTGCGATTGATGTCGATGTCGAGCAAGGGCGAATTCATGAGGGCGCCCACTCGCATCGCCTCCGGATCGAGCTGGTAGGCGAGCAGCTTCCGCACCAAGTCGCCTTCGGTGATGATTCCCACGAGTTCCTCCGCTTCGATCACGAACAGCGCCCCGATATGTTTGTCGGCCATCCGTTGCGCGGCAGCCATGGCGGTTTCGTCGCTGCCGATGGTTTCAATCGCTTTTTGCATGAGGACACTCAGCGGGCGGTAGACATTCGTCAACGCTTGCACCGGCCCCCCGTCGGCATCGACGAAATGTCGCACCAGATCACGGACGGAGATGACGCCCAGTACGTCCGTCCCTTCGGTCACGACCAGGTGCCGCACGTTCTTGCCTTGCATGAGGTGGCTGGCATCGACCATCGGACGATCGGGCGCAATCGTAATCAGCGGGCTGCTCATGATGTCGGCCATGCTGGTGCGAGAGGGAACCCGGCCCTGTGCCAGGACCTTGGACACGAGATCGGTTTCGGTCACGATTCCCGCAATCCGGCAATCGTTGTGAGGGCGGTCGAACGATTCGACTAATACGGAGCCGATGCTGCGTGTCCGCATTCTGGTGGCGACGGTCACCACCGACGTATCTTGCGGAACCACTTCCAACTGCCGGTGCATGTAATCACTGACGTGCGAACCATGTGCGGTCGTCATACGAGCGTCCTTTCGTGGAGAGTCGTCGTGTGGCGGCACTGTGGAACCGGTGCCGATGGTCGTTCACAATCTGAGATTCGTTCACGCAGAGGTCCTTTCATCAGCCGGCCTGCCGCGTCCGCATGTGCCCGCTCAGAGATTTCCTGAATGCATCGGCCAGCAACAGTCCGAGAGCCCCCAGGGCCAGCGGACCATAGATCCAGGCGGGGAGGGAGGCCGTGCCGAGTATCAGATGTCCGAGAGGACTGTAGGTCATGACGAGCAGGATCGTCAGTTCGACGGCGATTCCCAACAGAACTAATGGATTGCCGGCCCAGCCGAGCCGGAACGCGGAGAGACGGTCGGAGCGGCAGGCGAAGACGTTCGCCACTTGCGCCGCGACGATTCCGGCGAAGGTCACGGTGGTCGCTTCCTTGTACAGGGGGGAGCTCCAGTCCAACTGGTCTCCCCAGGTCCACCCCTCGTTGTGGAGGTAGAGGAAGAAGCCGCCCATGGCGATGCCGGCTTCAATCAGGCCCAGAAAGGCATAAGCCCTGATGAGCACGTCCCGGTTGAGCAGCCGTTCCGTTCTCGGTCGTGGCGGTTCATCCATCACGCCGCTGTGCGGCCGTTCCGCCGCCAGGGCCAGGGCTGGGACTATATCCGTTCCGAGATCGACAGCCAGGATTTGCGGGACGGTTAAGGCCAGCGGCATCGACGAGAGTCCGTACGCCAGGTAGGGCACGACCTCGGGCACGTTGCTTGCCAATACGTACGTCATGAATTTGCGGATGTTGAGAAACACGGCCCGGCCCTCTTCGATGGCGCTGACGATGGTCGCAAAATTGTCGTCCAGCAAGATCATCGAGGCCGTCTCCTTCGCCACGTCCGTTCCGGCCGCGCCCATGGCGATTCCGATGTCCGCCATTTTCAGCGCCGGCGCATCGTTCACCCCGTCACCGGTCACCGCTACCACCTCGCGCATTTCCTTCAGCACCGAGACAATGCGCATTTTATGCCGGGGCGCCATGCGGGCGAAGATCGGGTCCGGCTCGCCCGGAGCCGTCGGGGTGAGGAGACGGCGGAGTTGCTCATCGCTGAAGGTATCGACCTGTGCCCCTTCAATCACCGGCACGAAGCGTCCGGGTTGCACCACGGGAGATTCCGGCGCCAGGCCGATTTTGCTCGCGATGGCCTGGGCGGTCATCGGATGGTCGCCGGTAATCATCACGACGCGAATGCCGGCCTTCCGGCATTTTCGAATGGCATCCGGCACTTCCCGGTGCGGCGGGTCCATCATCGCGACCAGTCCGAGAAACGTCAGGCCCTGTTCAAGCGTGTCGGCCTCCAGGGTATCCACCCCGCGTTCCACTTCACGCATGGCCAAGGCCAGCACACGGTACGCCTGCCGGGCGAAGGTTTGACTCTGCGCCAAGATCTTTTTCCGCCCGTCGAGGGTCAGTTCCGTGGCAGCCGAGGATCCCTGCTGCATGGTGCATCGGGGGAGAACCGATTCCGGCGCGCCTTTGGTGAACGCGAGTAAGCGGCCCTCGCTCCAGTGCAGCGTCGTCATCCGCTTGCGATCGGCATCGAAGGGCCATTCACCCATGCGCCGCAGCGGGGGGCGATGAAGCAATCCATGGTCCGAGGCAAATTCCAGCAGCGCGGTTTCCGTCGGATCCCCGGTGGCCTGGCTCCGCCCATCCGGGCGCCGCGTTCGTTTGGCATTATTGCAATGAATCATCGCGTCGAACAGCGGACGCCACCGTTCGGCCTCGGCGGCGATGATGAGGCGGTTTCTCGAAAACAAGCAGCCTTCCCGGGAATCAACAATGAGATCGTCGACATAGAGTTTGTCGAGGCGCATGCGGTTTTCCGTCAACGTCCCGGTCTTGTCGGTGCAGATGACGGTGGTGCAGCCGAGTGTTTCCACGGAGGCGAGGTGTTTAATGAGCGCTTTACGCGCGGCCATGCGCTGGCTGCCCATCGCCAGGGCGAGCGTGACGGTCGGCAGGAGTCCTTCGGGGACGTTGGCGACGATGATGCCGATGCCGAACATCGCGCTGCTCAACAATCCCAGGCCCATGCTGACCCCGATGGCAAAAAACACCAGCCCCATGGCGACGGAGAGGCCGGCCACGACATGCGTCACCTTGACGATTTCCTGCTGCAGCGGGCTCAACCCGGATTGGACGGACGTCGTCAAATGCGCGATCTTGCCAAATTCGGTGCTGAGGCCGGTGGCATAGACCACGGCTTGCCCATGCCCCGAGAGAACGGTGGTTCCCGCAAACGCCAGGTTGGCAATGTCGAGCGGGTGGCCATCGGTGATAGGTTCAGCGCTCCGCCGTTGCGGTTTCGATTCCCCGGTGAGAGATGCATTATCCACAAGCATGCCGCTCACCTCGGTGAGCCGGGCATCGGCGGGGACCTGCTCGCCTTCTTCGAGTACGAGGACGTCACCGGGCACGAGTTCGCTACGGGCAATCTGTTGTTGTTGCCCGTCGCGAATCACCCAGGCCTTGGCGGGCAACATGCCGCGTAAGGCCTGAACGGCCCGCTCCGCTCGATATTCCTGGAAGAACGCGAAGATGGCGTTGATGAGAATCACGCCGAGGATGGCCCATCCCAAGGTGGCCATGCCTTCGCCGGCCTGGAGGGCGTCGGCAAGGAACGCGAGGCCTGCGGCCACCCACAGGAGCAGCGCGAGAAAGTGGGTGAATTGACGGGCAAACCGGCTGACGAGCGGTGCGCCGCGTAAGGCGTGCAGGCTGTTCGGCCCGTGCTTGAGGGTTCGCCGCCGCACGTCCTCCGCAGAGAGGCCCTGCGGAGACGTGGCCAGCGCACGAAACACCTGGCTTGGCGCCAGGCGGCAGATTTCCAACGCCGTCAGTTCAGGCACGCCACCCTCGCACGATGAGGACCGAACAGGGTGCGTATTTCAGAAGGGTTTCCGATACGCTGCCCAACTGCAGCCGTTCGGACCCGGTCAATCCTCGCGAGCCTGCGACGAGCAGGTCGATACTGAGTGAGGTGGCTTGCCGGAGGAGCGCATCGGTCACACGATCAAACTGCACCTCCGGCGTGACCGCATACCCTTCGGCCAGGAACCGGGCGCGCAATTTTTCCACCAATTGCTCGGCCGCTTGACGCTTCGGCGCGGAGATCTGCTCGACCTGGTCGCGCGACAGGTATTTGCTCGCCAGTTCGGTGACGGCAGGCTCGACAATCGAAAGCACCGTGACCCGCGCGGAATCCGGGAGGAACTGTTTGCAAAGAAAGCTGCAGGCGCCCTGCGAGTGTTTCGACGTATCGGCGGCAAAGAGCACGTGAGAAAGGCTGGTGAGCGGCCGTTTGACGACCAGCACCGGGCAAGGGGCCAATGCGCTGACTTTGCGCGAGACACTGCCCAGCAGGTAATGCTCGGCATCGCTGAGGCCGCGTGAGCCCACGACCAGTAGATCGGCTTTCTTCTGCTTGGCCACCTTCACGATGGTGTCCGCCACGCGCCCGTGGGCGAGCATGGTGTCGATGGTGGTGCGGGGTTTCGTGGTCGCCTGCTTCAACGCGGTTTTGGCCAGGCCTTCGAAGCGGCGCAGCACGTGGTCGCCGGCTTTTGTCATCGCGGCGATGGCTTGCTTGGAGACCGAGGCTTGTTTGCGGGCGGAGGATTTCAGCGAGGCGCTGTCGACCACATGCAGCAAGATCACGGTATCAGGCGGTCGCCCAGCGACCGCTTCCAACATTTGCACGCTCCATTCGGCGAATTCCGATCCGTCTACCGCAATTAACATCTTCATCGCTGCCGTTCCTCCATGGCCTCACTGCATCCTGGAATACAGTCTGCATTGGATATGCCTGAACGACATCAAACTCTAACAAGTCGTTCCGCACGGTGTCGAAGGGGAGGCGCCGCGGCACCGCTCCTCGGATCGTGTCGTGGGTCCTGGCGCTGCGGCGTTTTGCAGCAGTGACGGGCTTTCGTTTGGGGTAATTGGCCTCAGTGGGCCGATGTGCGGAGGGCTGGCGGAATGAGCCGGTGCGGCCGCGCATGCGGTTTTTCTTGAACCGCAGCCGGCCCACTCAGGCATCACCATTGCGTGGCCATCGGGCAGGAGGAACCGACATGGTGCAGAGATACCTGATGGGATTGATCGGCGGGTGTACGGTCATGAGTCTTGTGCTGACAGCGGACGTGAGTGCTGGCGGCTCGACAGTGGTGGCCCGCGTGCTTTCCGACGAGGAAGCGGTTGAACTGGAGATTCCGACCGATATCGGTGTGCAGAAGGAACGCCTTCCGCTCTATCGCAGCGGGACGGTCCGGTACTTCAGCGCCGGGATCGGGCAGGTCGAACGCGCCGCAAACTACCCCCCGTTTTCGCTGAAGCTGGTCTTCACGGCCGGCGGGAAGCCCTTCGTCTCGGGAGTGGCCGTGACGCTTCGCCAGGCAAAAGGCGGAACGGCGGTGACGGTGCCGCAGGAGCACAACACCGGCCCCTGGCTGTTCATCGACCTGCCCGACGGGACATACGAGGTATCGGCCACATTGGGCGGAGTCACGCAGCAGGTCAACAATCTCACAGTGCGGCGAGGTCATATCACCACCCAGCATGTCCGGTGGGCCGAGGACCGGAGCCCCGCCTTGCCCGCCCAGGCCGAGTAACGGGGAATGTGTGCCCATCACATGAGTCGATGACGAGGAGGATGCATGGCGACGAAACGCAAGGCCCCGGCGAAACGATCCGTGAGCGCAGGCCGTACACCCAAGCGGTTTGAGGACCTGACGGTGAAGGACATTGTCGATCGGCGCGCCCGGTCGGTACGCCCTGAGCTCACCGGCGACAAGGTGGCGTCGGTATTGCTGAAGGCAGGGGGCGCCGTGCCGGTCATCGACAAGTCGAAACAATTGTTGGGCGTGGTGAGCGAGCATGATGTCCTGGTGGCCCTCGATGAGGGGCATACGTGGGGCGCGCGCACAGGGCGGGATTTGATGAGCACGAATCCCTATTCGGTGCGCCCGGAGACCAGTCTGCCGACGCTGGTGCATGTGCTGACGGAAAGCGACCTTCTCTCGGTGCCTGTGGTCGATGAACGAAACCGGCTGCTGGGCATGGTGACTCGTCGGGATGTGGTGCGAGCGGCCTTGCGCCCCGCCGCGAAGCGACGATCCTGAGGGGGGGCATCGGGTTCCCTTTTTCGATCGTAAAGGAGCATGTATGCGTCGCATTGATCTGCTGACCCAGGCTTGTGACCCCGCCACGCTGACGGTGGGCCAACTCATGCAGGATGCCTTGTTTACCTGCACGGCGCGTACGGACGCGCTCACCATCGGCCGCTTGATGACGAAACAGAATTTCGGCGGGTTGCCCGTGATCGGGGAGACCGGCGACCTCGTGGGGCTTGTCACGGAATATGATCTGTTGCAAGCGATGATCGAGGGGCGGGACTTGCGCAAAGTCCTGGCATCCGAGATCATGACCACCCATCCGTTGACGGCTCGAGAGGATATGGGGCTGGAAGAAGTGGCCAATCTCTTTCAAGATCGGTATGTGACGCGCCTGCCGGTTGTACGGGGCACGCGGCTGGTTGGTATTGTCGCGAGACGGGACCTGTTGCACGGATACATGAAGGCGTCACAGTATTGGTCCTAGTATCTCCGGGGTGCGTTAGTCGTTGCCGCTACGTAGAGTTGGATAGGCGGCGGTGAACGCCTCGAGAAGTGTCGGGAGAAATCATAATCCCGATGACGGCGAGGAAGGCAAACAGCGCCCCTGCGTAAAATGTGAACGCCGCGCCGAACCGATCCCACAACAATCCCGCCACGACGCTCGCGATGAGCATGGCCAGGCCGGAGGCCAGATTAAAGCAGCCGTACGCGGTTCCCCTCAGGTCAGGCGGCGCCTGGTCTGCCACCATCGCGGCAAGCAGGCCCTGCGTCATGCCCATGTGAATGCCCCACAGCGCCACGCCTCCCAATACGACAACCCAGTAATCGGTCGTCGCCAGGACTACATCGGCTGCGATCAGCACCAGCAGGCCGAGTGTGAGCATCGTCTTGTGGTTGATCCTGTCCGAGAGTGTGCCGAAGGGATAGGCAGAGGAGGCATACACCAGATTCATGGCGACCATCACCAGCGGAATGTAGGCGAGAGGAATGCCGCCTTGCTGGGCGCGCAGCACGAGAAACGCTTCACTAAAGCGAGCCAGCGTAAAGACGGCGCCGATTCCTACCACCCACCAGAAGGCAGGACTGAGGCGAGACAAATTTCCACGGTTGATGGGATTGGCTCGACGGGAGGATGGTGACGAGGATGGTTCTTGTATGCCCAAGAACAGCAACGCGACGGCCATCACGCCTGGTATGACGGCCACCCAGAAGACCGCCCGGAAATTGTCGGCCCAGAGCAGCATCAATCCGGTGGCGAATAAGGGACCCAGAAACGCACCGATGGTGTCGAGAGATTGCCGGAGGCCGAATGCGGCTCCCCGAAGCTGCGGTGGGGCGATATCCGCTACCAGTGCGTCGCGCGGCGCGCCCCGTATGCCCTTGCCCAGTCGATCCAACAAGCGAGCGGTGAGGAGAGTGCCGAGGTCCGGTGCCCAGGCGAAGAGCGGTTTGGTGAGCGCTCCGATCGCATACCCGCAGAGGGCCAGCCCTTTGCGTTTGCCGAGATAGTCGCTCAGCGTGCCTGAAAAGATTTTGACGACGAGGGCCAGCGACTCGGCCAGCCCTTCCACCAGCCCCACCGCAATCGTCCCCGCGCCGAGCGTCGTGACCATGAACAGCGGCAACAGGCTGTGGATCATTTCGGACGAGATGTCCATCAGCAGGCTGACGAATCCGAGAATCCAGATGCCGGATGGCAGCCCGCGATACGAATGAGTAAGAGGCATCGTCATGGCAATCGGTGTCGAGACGCGAAGCTTGGGTGTCTACCGCGGTTCCGCAGCACGGATTATAGGAATTGCCGAGCAGCGCTGTCATGTGGGGTTCCGGAGTCGGGGTACAGCGTCAGCAGATCCTCTCCCTGCCGCCAGTCGTACCGCGTGACATCGACGAGATGGCCTTCCTCTTCGCAATCGATCCACAATTCCCACTGCCCGTCTTGATTGGGATCGAACCAGTACAAGAGGGGATGCAGAGCGACCTCCGGTTCCTGTGATGCAGGATCGTCGAAGGAGATGCCGAGAATATGCCGAGCCGTGCGGTAGTCCACATGGCCGTTCCCTCGGAGCGAGTAGTCGCGAAAGAGCAATCCGACCACGGAATCGAACGTTTGTTCGATGAGCAATTCATCTCCCGGTTCACTGGGGAGGAGAGGTTCAGCCACAGAAGCGGTCGGCCACACCAGGCACAGCGTGAAGAACATCGCCAGGCAATAGGTCCATTTTATGTTCATGGCATCCTCGCTTCGCCCTGTGGATGTGTGCCTCACTCATCTTTGCGCGCCTTCTGTTTCCGGCACCCTGGAGATCTACCTAGTTCAACGTGTTCAACCTCCTAAGTCAGAAAAATAGAGGGAACTCCTTCGCCAGCGCTCATGCCATTGATGCGCAACGTCATTCAGGCCAAGGGCGAGCCATGCAGGAGTCGTCCAACGAGATAGATGGGGAGGGAATCAGTCAGCGGAGGAAGAAGCGAGAACAACCGGCCGGTTACAAACAGGGACGATCGGAGAACAGGACGATGGGGATGTGCTTGTGCGAGACATGCAGGACCAGGCCGCCGAACAAGCGAGACAGGAAGGCCAGCTCTTGTCGTGGGTGTAGCGCGACGGCTGCCCGCACCGTTGCGGCCCAGGCCTGCTGCTCGTCATTCGTCGCCAAGGCTCTATTCTGGAGATGGAGAAGGCGACCCTGATGCCAGGCCTCGATCGTGCCTTGCCCACTGTCGTTGCGTTGGGGGTTGTCGAACCTGCCGGTTTCCAATATCAGGCGACCGGTTTGGAGGGCGATCACGACCTCGTCGCGCAGGGTGGCGCAATCCATCCGGACGGCGCGGGTGTGGTGCGATGCGTAAAACGCCTCTTCATCTGCCACATATTGCCGAAAGTCGGCCAGGTCGGACAGGGTTGAGGTGTGAATATTCAAGGCGCGACAGACCGCCGGTGGGCACCAGACGAGCAGGAGCGTGACGGCCAGCGCCGCCAACCCGGCCAGCATGAACATCGTCTTGTGGCGACGGTTCACGGTGATCTCCCGAGCGCGTCATCGGCGAACAACAGGGTTCTGTTCCTGATTACACCACCACTGCATGCCGCTGCGTCAATCCATCTGCGTCTCGCCCTCCCATGTGGGTTCGTGGCAGGTACGCATCCCATCACCGGATGCTGAGCAAACGGCCATCGGTCATTTGTGCCGGTGGCGTGGCGATGGACAGGCTTTCGGTCGCTGAAGGTCCGCTGGGATTTGGGTGGCCTCATCCACACAGGCCTGATCCAGTTGGACTTGGACCAGCCCCAACGCGCCGGATAAATTGGCCCCGCGCAAGTTGGCCTGCTGGAGGTTGGCATTATTGAGTTGCGCTCCGGTCAAATCCGCGGCGCTCAAGTTGGTGCCCCGCAGATTGGCTTCCTGCAGATTGGTTTGGACCATGACCGTGTGGCTCATGTCGGCCTCGCTCAAGTCGGCGGATACCAGATTGGCCAGTTCAAGATTCGCCTCGGCGAGCCGGGCTTGCTGCAGTTGGGCTTTCGGTGCATAGATCTCGGTCAGATCCGCTTTCTGCAGGTCGGTTCGCGACAGATGCGCGTCGATGAGGACGGCATGATGCAACCGGGCGCCATGCAAATTCGCGCCGGTTAAGGTGGCCTTGTAGAGGACCGTCATGACCATGGTTGCCGAATCCAGCCGAGCCTTGGCTAGATTGGCTCCCTCCAGGTTCGCATGTTCGAGATTAACTCGTTGCAGGTTGGCCCCGGTCAGACGTGCGTACCGAAAATCCGCCCCTCGCAGGCTGGCCTCGTGAAGATCCGCTTGCACCAGCGAAGCGTCATCCAGATAGGCGCTCTCCAAATCGGCTTCGACCAGTGACGCGCCGTCGAGTGTGGCGCTGTCCAGGAGGGCGCCCTGGAGATTGGCCCGGCGCAGATTGGCCTGCCGGAGATTGGTTCGGCGCAGGTCGGTTCCGGCCAGATCGGTATCGGTCAACGTGGCCTTCGACAGGTTCGCGCCATAGAAGTATCCATCAAGAAGGCTGGCTGCGCTCAGGTCCGCGAGTTGTAAATCGGCGTCCTCAAAATGAGCCCGTTCCAGCAGCGCTTCACGGAGCTGCGCGCCCTGGAGGTTGGCTCCGTAAAAGGCCGCCTCGTCTGCGGAGATCCGATTGAGTCGGGCCTTGACCACCAGGCCTTTGCGCAGGTCGGCCCCTTCAAGATTGGCATCGTCGAGCATGGCGTGAGACAGGTCTGCGCCTTTGAGGTGCGCTTGGACCAGATTGGCGCTCCGCAGATTCGCGCCTTTCAAGAGCGCCCCTTCAAGGTTGACCCGTTCGAGGTTCGCTCCCGTCAGCCGCAGTTGCCGCAGGTCCGCACGGCAGAGATTCGCCCGGCGGCCATCGGCCGATTCACGGTCCTCCAGCCAACGGGCATGGGCCAGCAGCACCTTGTCCACGATTTTTGGCGCGGGGCGTGTGCGTTGGTACTGGCTCTCGCAGGCGCCGGCCGGGGAGGATTTGGGTGCCGGTTTCGTCGCGGCATCGGCACCGGCCGGGATGGAAAGCAGCGCGGTGATCACCCACCCGGCAACGATCGCGGCGGACAAGGGATGCTGATTCATCAAAGGGCCTCCTTCACAAGCGTGGGCGCTGCTCCCGACTGGAGCGGCTGGTTGTTCGCATGGAATCATGTGTCCTGGTCGACCTGCCCTGCCAATTGTTCCAGTGCCTCGGCAATTCGAACCTCGTAGGGCTCAGCCTGATCCAATCGGCATAGAGTATCCGGAAGTTCCGCCAACGCCGATCTTGCGTAATCGCGAATCTGCTGGATTGAAGGGCTCGGGGTCACTCTTCGCCCCCTCTCCATGACCTGCCGCAGGAGAGGCCGGCCAGGCAGTGTTTCCTGTTCGACGGTGATCGTGTCCTGTGCCAGTCGTCCGTCGCGTCCTATCCGGCGATAGACCTGTTTCCGGCCGGGCCAGGTCGCTTTGCCCTCCGAACGCTTCCGACAAGGTCTGCCGGCATATTCCTGAAGTTTGTAGGCGCAGTCCAGGTATGGCGCGTCGGCCGAGGTGGTCATGGCCGTCCCGACTGCAAACCGATCGATCGGCGCCCCGCTTCTAACCAGGGCCTCGATCCGTTCTTCATCCAGATTTCCACTGGCCAGGATCTTGGTCTCCTCCAGCCCTCCGCGATTGAGGATGTGCCGGACCTTGTGTGCATGAATGCCTAAGTCTCCACTATCGAGACGTACCCCGTGGATCACAATGCCCTGGCGTTTCAGTTCAGGGGCGAGCCTGACGACGCGTTCTGCCGCCGTCTCCGTATCGTAGGTGTCGATGAGCAGGACCACATTGTGCGGTTGTGACTGGGCAATATGTAAGAACGCGGTGGTTTCGTCGCGATGGGCCTGCACAAAGGAATGGGCCATCGTCCCGTAGGTGGGGATGGCGAACTGCGCTCCGGCCAGGGCGTTTGACGTGCCGGCAAATCCAGCCAGATAACTGGCTCGGGCGGCCAATAATCCCGCCTCAGCACCATGGGCGCGGCGCAGGCCGAAATCTATCAGCGGCTTCCCGGCGGCCGCAAGGATGCAGCGGCAGG
>WBZQ01000762.1_pt1 | contig 23951 bp, 17 predicted proteins | sample 5204251 | NCBI WGS metagenome assembly WBZQ01 (sample SAMN12412402, study PRJNA552823) | activated sludge metagenome | isolation source: activated sludge from nitrification reactor of wastewater treatment plant... | place: USA: Virginia | collected 2017-09
GCGGCAGTATAGCGCCGGCCCGTGAGGGAGTCGAATCCCGTCCGCCGGAGTCGCTTTCAGCCCGTCCTGCGGTCCTGCAGGACCGGGAACGTGGCGCGCGCTTCGGCCACGCGGGCTGGATCGACCTCGGCCAGGAGCAGCGTCTCCTGTCCTGCGGCCGTGGCCAGCAGTTCGCCCCACGGGTCGACGATGCGGCTGTCGCCGCTGTAGGCCAGGCCGTCGCCCGTGCCGACGCGATTGATGCCCACGACGTAGGCCTGGTTCTCGATCGCACGCGCCTGCAGCAACGTGGTCCAGTGATGGCGGCGGCGTTCGGGCCAGTTGGCGGGCACCAGATAGCAGTCGGTCGCGCGCGCCGTCAGCCAGAACTCGTCGGCGAAGCGCAGGTCGTAGCACACGAACAGCGTCAGACGGAGGCCCTCGACCTCGACGGTGACCGGCCGGTCGCCGGGCGCGTAGTGCTCGTGCTCGCCCGCGAAGGTGAACGGGTGCAGCTTGCGGTAGCGGTGCAGCTCGCCGCTCGGTCCGCACAGGAGCAGCGTGTTGGACGGCCGCTCGGCCTGCGGCGCGCGCTCGGGGATCGAACCGGCCAGCCACAGGCCGTGGCGCGCGGCCTGTTCGCGCAGAAAGAGCGTGCTCGGGCCTTCGGGCGCCTCGGCGATGCGCGCGGCGTTCATCGAGAAGCCACAGGCGAACATCTCCGGCAATACCAGCAGCCGCGCCCCGAGCGCGGCCGCGGAAGCGATCCAGGGCCCGAGCCGGGCGTGGTTCGCGGACGGGTCTTCCCAGGCGATGTCGAACTGCAACCCCGCGATGCGCACGTGCTCCTCCTATGCAGGCGTCGCGCGCAAACCCGCGAGACGCGCCAGCGCGGCGTCGAGAGTCGCGTCGGTCTTGCAGAAGGCGAAGCGCACGAGGTGCCGCGGCGCGTCTTCGCGCGTGCAGAACGCGCTCACGGGAATGGCGGCCACTCCCGCGCGGGCCGGCAGCGCGCGGCAGAAGGCCACGTCGTCGTCGTGGCCCAGCGGCCGCACGTCGGCCAGGGTGAAGTAGGTTCCGGCGGGGGTGAGCACGTCGAAGCCGGCCGCGCGCAGTCCCGCGCCCAGACGATCGCGACGGCGTTCGTAGTCGGCGCGCAACTCGCGGAAGTAGGCGTCGCCTCGCTCCAGGCCCACGGCCAGCGCGTGCTGGAACGGCGTCGCGTTGCAGAAGGTGATGAACTGATGGGCCGCACGCAACGCGGCGCTGAGCGGCGCGGGCGCGCAGGTCCAGCCCAGTTTCCAGCCCGTGAGGCTGAAGCTCTTGCCCATGGACGAGATGGTGATCGTGCGCGCGCGCATGCCCGGCAGGGTCGCGAGCGGCACATGGGGGACGCCGAACGTGACGTGCTCGTAGACCTCGTCGGTGACGACCAGCAGGTCGCGCTGACGGGCCAACTCGGCGATGTGTTCGAGTTCCGCCTGCGAGAACACCTTGCCCGTCGGGTTGTGCGGCGTGTTCACGAGGATGGCGCGCGTCCGGGGCCGCAGCGCGGCTTCGAGAGCGCGCGGGTCGTAGTCGAACGTGGGCGGCCGCAGCGGCACAGTGCGCGCGACCGCGCCGGCCATGGCGATCACGGCCAGATACGAGTCGTAGGCCGGCTCGAACACCACCACCTCGTCGCCCACGTCGAGCAGCGCCTGCAGCGTGGCGGCGATGGCTTCGGTGGCGCCGGCGTACAACGTGACCTCGCTCTCGGCGTCGTAGTCGAGGCCGTAGTGGCGGCGCTGGTGCGCGGCGACGGCACGCACGGCCGGGAGGATGCCGCTCGAACGGCAATACTGGTTGTGGCCGGCGCGCAGCGCCTCGACCGCGGCTTCCTTGACGAACTCGGGGCCGTCGAAGTCGGGAAAACCCTGGCCCAGGTTGAGCGCGCCGTGGGCGTTGGCCAGGGCCGTCATCTCGGCGAAGATGCTGGTCCCGAAGCCTTGCAGGCGTGCGCTCAGGTGAGGTTGCCGCTGGCTCGTCATGGCGCGCAGTGTCGCACGAGTCGCGCGCGTCGCAAGGAGCGCTCTTGCCAGGCGCCGCGGGCCGCGAAATACTCCGCGCCCATGACGAGCGCTCCGAGCGACCGATTGCGCCCCGGCGACCTGGTGCTCCATCGCTTCAACTCCGAGTTGGGACCTGGGCGCGTGGAGAGCCTGCAGGGGCGGCACGTGACGCTCGTCTTCCCGCGGGCCCAGGCGCGGCTGACGTTCGCGGCCGCCGACGCCGCGCTTGCGCCGTTGCTGCTCGAAGTCGGCGCGCGCGTGCGCGTCGAGAGCGATGGGCGCGCGGCGCGCGTGCAGGCGCTGCTGGCGCCGCGCTCGCCCGACGAGCGCGTGCTGTATCGGCTCGACGACGGCACGTTGGCCAGCGCGGCCGAGATCTGGCCCGCGCAGGCGCCACAGGGGCCACTGGAGCGGCTCAAGGCACTGGACGCCGACGGCTGCGCGGCCTTCGTCAATCGCCTCGACGGGCTGCGCCTGCAGCGCACGCGCCAGGCACGCGGCCTGGGCTCGTTTCTCGGCGGCCGCATCGCGCTCTTCCCGCACCAACTGCACGTGGCCGAACGCGCCACCGCCGCCGACCCCGTGCGCTGGCTGCTGGCCGACGAAGTCGGCCTCGGCAAGACCATCGAAGCCTGTCTGATCCTCTCGCGCCTGCTGCGCACCGAACGCGCCGATCGCGCGCTGGTCGTCGCCCCGGCGACGCTCACCGTGCAGTGGCTGGGCGAGCTGTACCGCAAGTTTCATCAGACCTTCGTGCTGCTCGACGAACCGCGCCGCAGGGCCGTCGAAGGCGAGTTGGGGCGCGGCTTCAACCCTTTCGACGCGCACCGGCGCGCGGTGATCGCGCTCGAAGACCTCGAACAGGACGCGCGTCTGGCCGAGGCCGCCGCGCGCGCCGGCACCGACCTGTTGGTGGTGGACGAGGCGCACCGCCTCGAACGCCGCCGCGGCGACCGAGGCAACGCCGCGTATCGCGCGCTCGCGCCGCTGACGCGCACGGCCGAGCACGTGCTACTCCTCTCGGCCACGCCGTTGGAGGCGGACGCGCACGGTTTCTTCCGCCTGCTGGAGCTGCTGCGACCGGACGCCTACGCGTCGGAGGACGATTTCGGCGCCGCGCTGGCGGCGGGCCGACCGCTGCCGCCCTGCACCAGCGCCTCGCGCCGCGTGGACGTGGGTGGCGTGCCGCCGCGCGTACCGTTGCCCGTGGAACTCGAAGCCGACGATTGGGAGACGCGCGCGGCCTGGCTGGCGCGCGCGGCGCGGCGCTGGGTTCCTGGCGGCGACGACGAAGGCAAAGGCCTGGTCTTCGTCCACGATCTCGAGATGCTGACGGCCCTCAAGACGCGCCTCGAAGCGGACACCGGCCGGCGCGTGGCCATCTTCCACGAGCAGTTGGCGGCCGACCGCCGCGACCTCGAAGTGGCCGACTTCCGCCGCCCCGAGGGTCCGACGCTGCTGATCTCGACCGAGTGCGGCGGCGAAGGACGCAACTTCGAGTTCTGCCGCCGACTCGTGCTGTTCGACCAGCCGCGCGATCCCGCGCAGGTGGAACAGCGCATCGGCCGCCTCGATCGCGTGACGCGTCGGCGCGAGATCGAGATCCTCTACTTCCGTCCGAAGGGCGGCTTCGAGGCCGAGCTGGTGCGGCTGTACGAGGAAATCGGCCTGTTCCGCGAGCCGCTCGGCGGGCTGGAGCGTTCGCTGCGCGAGGTCGAACACGAGATCCGCAAGGCCGAGCTGGGCCAGCGCGCCGGCCGCGTCCTGGCGCGCGCCCGGCTCGTGTCCGAAGTGCGCAACGTGGCCGCCGCGCGCGAGCGCGCCGCATACCACCATCTGCACACGGCCGGCTACCGCCAGGAGCACGCTGCCGAGCTGCTGGCGCGGGTGCCGGCGAACCTCGACGCCGAGGTCGAGCGCTTCGTCGTGGGAGCCTGTGAGAATCTGGGCTTCGAGGTCCTCGAGAAGCCCGGCGCGCGCACCTGGTACGTCGAGTTCGGCGCTGGCGCGCTGGTCGACTCGCTGGCCGGGCTGCCGGGCGGCAGCCGTTTTCTCGGCACGTTCGATCGCCAGGAAGCCCTGCAACGCGAGGAACTCGACTTCTTCGCCTCCGGCCATGCGCTGGTCGAGGCGCTCTTCGCGGATCTGGCCGACGGGCCGCGCGGGCGCGTGGCACTGCTCGACGCGGCGGGTCTCGGCATCTCCGGCGCCGGGCTCGGAGTGCTGGCCATCGTGCGGGCCGACAGTCGGCCGCCAGGAGCGCGCCCGCTCGTGGCGACGGAACCCGACGGGCCCCTGTTCGCATGGGCCGTTGACCTCGCGGGCCGCGCGCGACCCGACTGGGTCGAGCACGTGCTCACGCAGCCTGCCAGCCTGCGGCCGCTGGCCCGCGAGACCTGGCTGACGTTGTACGAGGAGCAGCTCGGCGACGAGAGCGACTGGGCCTCGCACTGCGCCACCCTGCTCGAGGGGCGCCTGTCGGAAGCGAAGCTCGAAGCCGTGGCCGCCGTGCGGCTGCGCCCCTGAGACCGAAGAGCGCGCGTCTCGGGAGACGGCGCGCCGGCTACTGGGTCACGATCTTGGTGCCCTCGAAGTCGAACCGGAAGCGCACCTCGGTGAGGCTGGTCTCGGCCAGCGCGTGCCGCAGCCGGGCCTTGTCCTCGGCGTAGAACATGAGGAACCCGCCGCCGCCCGCTCCGATCAGCTTGCCGCCCAGGGCGCCGTTGCGGCGCGCCAGGTCGTAACAATGATCGATCGCGCCGTTGCTCATCGAGCCACTGCGCTTCTTCTTCCACTCCCAGTGCACGTTCATGTGCTCGGCGAAGGCGCGCAGGTCGCCGGCTTCGAGCGCGGCCCGGCTCTCCTCTCCCAGGCGCTTGACGAAGTGCAGGTTGGCGGTCATGTCCTGGTCCAGCGCGCGCGTCTTCTGGTCCTGCTCGGCGAGGATCGAGGACGCCTGTCGGCTGTAGCCCGTGAAGAACAGCAGCAGGTTGTCCTCGAGGTTGTAGAGCGTCTCGGTGGAAACGCGCAGCGGTTCCGCGTCGACCCGGCCGTCGCGCCGGAAATGGAAGCAGGTCAGGCCACCGTAGGCCGCGATGTACTGGTCCTGCTTGCCGATCGGCTCGCGCAGCCGTTCGAGTTCGACCGTGCAGGCCTGCTCGGCCAGCTCGCGCGGGTGGACGAGGTTCTTGCGGAAGGCGTGCAGCGCCTTGAGCGTGGCCGTGGTGAAGCTGCCCGAGGAGCCAAGGCCGGTCCCGGCCGGGATGTCGGCCATGCTCGTCAGCTCCAGCGAGCGCCCGTCGAGACCCAGGAGCGCGAAACATTCGCGCAGGATCGGGTGCTTCAGTTCGGACGCGGCGGCCACCCGCTCGAGCTGCGAGTACTTCACGATCAGCTCGGGCACGAAGGTCTGGTGCAACGTGATGTAGACGTACTTGTCGATGGCCGCCGCGACCAGGAAGCCTTCGTGCTCGCGGTAGTACGACGGCAGGTCGGTGCCGCCGCCGCCCAGCGAGATGCGCAGCGGACTGCGTGTGATCAGCATTGAGCTGGGGGGGGCTGCGCCGCCCCCCCCAGACCCCCCGTTCGCTGCGCGGGAGTAGATCCCGCTTCGCTCACAGCTCGTTGCCTTTGTTCAGGCTGCGCCGCCCTCCCCAGACCCCCCGCTCGCTGCGCGGGAGTAGATCCCGCTTCGCTCACAGCTCGTTGCTTGTGTTCGGGCTGCGCCGCCCTCCCCAGATTCCCCGTTCGCTGCGCGCGAGTCACGCCCGCTTCGCTCACAGCTCGTTGCTTGTGTTCGGGCTGCGCCGCCCCCCCCAGATCCCCCGTTCGCTGCGCGCGAGTCACGCCCGAGCGCAAGCGAGGCCGCTCGGAGCGGACTTCGGTTGGACCTAAGTCCGCCCGTAATCCCGCTTCGCTCACAGCATGGGCTTGCGACGGGTTGGGGTTGGTCGGCGGCACGGCGTTCATGCTCGCTCCACTGGCGCAGTGCGGCGGCCGGGCAGGGCGTAGGCGCGCGTCACGACCTCGAGCGCTGCCTGGGCGTCGTCGAGCGTGCCCAGGGGCGTACGACCGGTCGCCAGGCAGTCGAGCATGTGGGCGTACTCGTCGCGCCACGAGTGATCCTCGCCTGGATACTCCCAACTCGTCGTCTCGGGCGGTCCCATCTCCGGCCGCATACGATAGAACGTGAGCCGCTCGACGCCATAACTGCCGCCGAGGCCGTCGATCTGCAACTTCCCGTCGCGCCCGAACACCTCGAACGAAAACAGGTTCTTCCACTCCGTGCAACTGGCATGCAGGAACGCCACGGCGCCTGTCGCGTTCTTCAGCAGCAGGAAACCGTTGTCCTCGACCGGCATGTCCCAGAAGAACGTGCCGACATGGCCCGCCACGTCGGCGAATTCGCCCGCGAAGCCGCGCGCCAAGTCGACGAGGTGCACGCCCTGGTCGATCAACTCGCCGCCGCCCGAGAGCTCGGGCCGCGCGCGCCACTCGCGCTCGTAGCCCAGGCGTCCGCCGTGGCCGTAGCGCGCGCGCAGGTAGAGGAGCGGCCCGACGGCGCCCGAGTCGAACAAGTCCTGGGCGCGTCGCAGGGCGGGATGGAAGCGGTGATTGAAACCCACCTTGACGACGACGCCGGCAGAGCGCGCCTCCGCCGCCAGGCCCTGCAACTCCTCGGGCGCGCGCGCGGCCGGCTTCTCGACCAGCACGTGCTTGCCGCAGGCGATCGCGCGCCGCGTCAGCCCCGCGAGCGCGTCGTGCGTCGTGGCGACGATGACCAGGTCGACGTCGGGGCGCGCCAGCAGCGCCTCGGTATCGGCTGCGACCGCGCAGCCGGGATGCTGCGCCGCCAAGCTCTCGGCGCGCGCACGGGCGACGTCGCAGGCCGCGACCAGTCGGCTCTCGAAGCGCGCCTCGGCCAGCACGCGCGCGCGCTTGGCGCCGATCAGGCCGCAGCCGATGATGCCGACGCGCGTCATGGGTGATGGGACGGGCTCAGGCCCCGGCGGGGCTCGACTGGCCCTGGAATTGGCTCGGCTTGTGGAAGGGCGTGTCCAGCACCTGCTCGATCACGAGCTGCACGATCTCCATGCCGGGATACAGGGCGATCGGGCAGGGTCCGAGGTTGATCATCTCGAGCGTGATGGTGCCATCGAAACCCGCGTGGATGGTCGGGGCCGTGAAGTGCACGATCAGCCCGCAGCGTGCGAACGAGCTGCGGCCTTCGACCCGCGCTGCCAGGGCAGGCCGTCCCTCGCGGATCGGCAAACGCACGCGCTCGACCGTCCGTCCGAGCACGAACGTGCCGGGCTGCAGACTGTAGCCTCCGGCGGGGTCGATGCTGACCGCCGGGTAGTGCTTGGCCAAGAGCTTGCTGATGCCAGAGCGACGCAGGTCGAACGTCATCGGGAGCGGCTCGGACGGCGCGACCTGAAGTCGCTCGCTGAGCCGCAAGTTGACGGCGGTGGTGTCGTAAGGACAGCTCGCATCTCGGGTGGGAAGACGCGGCTGTGGCTCTGGTTCGAGAACCAGATCGCCTTCGTCGAGCGCGCGCTGGATGGCGACGTTCGAGAGGATCACTCGGCCTCGAGCAGGTCCCTCCGCACGATCGCGGCGCGACCACCGTGGAACGGTTCGCTGGGGAGCAGTACGCAACCGAAGCGCTCGTCTTGATCGAGCAGAGTGACCCGTAGCCGACCCTTGACTGCGACGCCGTTGGGGCGCGCGCCCGTGAGCTCGACGCAACGATCGTCAACGAACAGCTCCCGCTCTCCACCCTCGGCGGGAACGATCACGGCGAACTCGTTGGGAAACATTCCGGACTCGACCTGGCACTGAAGCCACATGTGGCCAACGGTACGTCGTGCTCCCTGGAATGTCAATGGAATCTCAGGGCGCTGCCAGACGAACCGCCATTCCCACTTCGCATCATGCGCTCATCGCTTGAGACGATCCTCGGGCACGATGCGGCGCAAGGTGTAGACGTCGCTCGCGTCCAGCGCCTCACGTTGCGCGGGCAGGGCGCGATAGTCGTCCCACACGGCCGAGAGCAGACGGCCGCTGATGCCGTCGCTCTCCGCCGAAGCCAGAAAGAGAGCCAGCTCCGCGCCCTTGTCGAGCGGCGCGCCGCCCTCGTCGCGCTGCTTCAGGGAGCGCGCGTAGAAGTCGGCCCCGACCTTCTCGGGCCCGGCCGCCAGCACCTGCTCGAGCAGGCGCGTGTTGAGGGCGCCCGGCGCGATGGCGTTGACGTCGATGCGCGCTTCGCGCAGCTCGTGGGCGAAGGTCTCGCTGAGCCGCACCACGGCCGCCTTCGAAGCCGCGTAGGCGCTCATGAACGGCAACGGCGCCGTGGCCCCGCCGCCGGAGAGATTGATGATCTTGCCGAAGCCGCGCTTGCGCAGCAGCGGGATCACGGCCCGGCACATCGACACGGTCCCAAAGAGGTTGATGCGCAGCGCCTCTTCCCAGGCGTCCCAGTCGAGCGTCTCGATCGGACCCATCGGGCCGTACACCCCGGCGTTGTTGACCAGCACGGCCAGGTCGGGCAGCGCCTCGGCCGCGCGCGACGCGACGGCCTCACACGCGGCGCGCGAGGCGACGTCCGCCGCCAACGCCTCGACGGTCTGCCCGGCCAGCGCCTGCGCGCGCAACTCGTCGCGCGCGCGCAGCAAGGCCGCCTCCTGACGCGCGACCAGCAGCACGCCCGCGCCGGCCGCGACGAAGCGCTCGGCGATGGCGCGGCCGAGTCCCAGGCTGGCGCCGGTGATGATCGCCGAGCGTCCGGCAAGCGCAGACGCAGGTGTGGTCATGGCAGCGGTCGTCCCGGCGCAATGTACGTGAGTCGCTGGTCGCTCGCCAGCGCGTCGGCCAGAAACCAGGCCGGATCGAGCACCACGGGGCGCCTCATGACGCGCACGAAGGCGTCCACGCCCAAGGCCTTGAACTCGGGCCAGGGAGTCGCGATGACAGCCAGGTCGGCGTCGGCCAGCGCCGCGGCGGGCGACGCGCACACGCGCAGCGCGGGCGCTTCGGCCGGCGCGCTCGTGACCGTGGGATCGTGGGCGCGCACTTCGATGCCGCGGGCGAAGAGCTCGGCGCACAACTCGAGCGCCGCCGAACGCCGCAACGTGCTGGTGCCGGCCTTGTACGTCAGGCCCAGCACGGCCGCGCGCGGCGCATCGACGCCGGCGAGCAGCGCACAGGCGCGCTCGTGCAGCCAGGCGCGCTGGCGCTCGTTGCTCGCGATCACGCCGTCGACGAGCGGCGTGGCCACGCCGAGCTCGCGGCCGAACGCCGACAGGTAGCGCAGATCGCGCAGCAGCGTGCCGCCGGCCAGCGGCGCGCCGGGGCCGAGGTAGGCGCGCGGTCCCACGCGCGGTTCGCTCTTGAGCGCGCGCTCGACTTCACGCGCGTCGGCGCCCAGGCGTTCCGCCAGGCGCGCGAGCTCGTTGGCGAAGGCCGCCGACAGGCCGAGGAAGGCGTTCAGCGCGTGCTTGGCCATCTCGGCCGACTCCACGGTCGTCCATTCCAGACGCTTGCAGAATGGACCGAGCAGGGCTTCGAGCCGCGGCCGGTCGGCCGCAGCGCGCACGCCCACGACGGTGCGCTCCGCCGCGCGGAAGGCCTCGAGCGCGCGCCCCAGGCGCAGGTTCTCGGGCGCGCAGGCGCAGCTCACGCCCGTGTCGGCCAGCTCGCGTTCGAGCGCGTGCGTGAAGCCCACCGGCACCTGCGACGAGACCAGCAGCAGCAGGCCCGGTCGCAGGTGCGCGCGCACGCGCGCCAGACGCGCGCGCACGAAATCCACGTCGGCCCGGTCGTGCTCGTCGACGGGCGTGTCGAACGCGACCCAGAGCACGTCGGCATCCGCCAGCGCGTCCTGCGGGTCGCCCGTGAAGCGCAGCCGGCCGGCGCGTTGTCCGGCGACGAGCAGCTCGTCGAGGCCGGGTTCGAACAAAGGCGCGCGCCCCGCGCGCAGGCCTGCGAGCACGTCTTCGTCGACCTCGAGCCCGACCACGTCGTGTCCAGCCTCGGCCAGGCAGGCCGCCGTGACGCAGCCCAGGTGCCACAGGCCGTAGACCACGACTCTCACGCGCGCCGCTCCAGCACCCAGGGGTTGGCGAGCAGCCAGTCGAGCGTGCGTTCGACGCCCGCACGGATGCCGAGGCGTGGGCGCCAGCCCAGCGCGCGCACTTTGGCCGTGTCGAGGAAGATGAAGGGGCTGTCGCCGATCCAGCCGCGCGCGCCGCCGGTGTAGCGCCGCTCCGGCGTCACGCCCAGCTTGGCGCAGATCCAGCCCAACGAGTCGTCGACCGTGCAGTACTCCTCGGCGCCCAGGTTGTGGACGCTGAAAGGCGCCTCGACGCGTTCCAGGACCGTGAAGATGGCGTCGATGCAGTCGTGCACGTACAGGTACGACTTGCGCTGCCGGCCGTTGCCCAGCACTTCGAGGGCGCGCGCATCGGCGCGCAGCTTGCGGCAGAAGTCGAAGACGTGCCCGTGTGTGTAGCGCTCGCCCAGGATCGACACGAAGCGGAACACGTAGCCCTGCAGGCCGAAGCCCGAGGCATAGGCCGCGATCAGGCCCTCGCCCGCCAGCTTCGAGGCGCCGTAGAGGCTGGTCTGCACAGGGAACGGCGCGTCTTCGGGCGTCGGGAAGACCTGCGGCTCGCCGTAGATGGAACCCGTCGACGAGAAGGCGATGCGGCGCGCGCCGGTCGCGCGCATGGCTTCGAGCACGTTGAATGTGCCGAGCGTGTTCTGCTCGAGGTCGCGGCGCGGGTGCTCGGTGCCGAAGCGCACGTCGGCGTTGGCCGCCAGGTGGAAGACGAGCGCGTGCCCGTCCATGGCGCTCGTCAGCGCCGCGAGGTCGAGCAGGTCGCCCTCCACGAGCCGAAACCTCGTGCTGGCGCCGGCCTGCTCCAGGAACTCGCGTTGCCCCGTCGAGAGGTTGTCGAAGGCGGTCACCGTGTGGCCGTCCGCGAGCAGCCGGTCGACCACGTGGCTGCCGATGAAGCCCGCCCCGCCCGTCACGAACGCGCGCACGCTCTCACCTCTTCCGTTTCGAAGGACGCGGCTCAGACCGGGCGCCGCGCGAAGGCCAGCAGGTTCTCGCGCAGCGGCAGCCGCACGACGACATCGCCCAGCAGGCGCCGCGCGACGCGGAAGAGCGGCCCGAGCCGCGGCAACAGGCCGCCACAAGTCGTGCTGTGCGTCATCGCCGTCAGGTTGTGCCAGCGATCGAACGACTCGCAGGCGCGCCACTCGAAGCCGGCTCGCTCCAGCAGCTTGCGCAGCGTCTCGGGGGTGAAGTAGTACAGGTGCTCGTCGGGCTTGACCTGCAGGGCGCGCGCGGCCCAGCCCGAGATGTCGGGCGTGGAGACGACCAGCACGCCCTCGGGACGCAGCACGTCGTGGACCACGCGCGCGACGGAGAGCGGGTCGCTCAGGTGTTCGATCACGTCGGCCAGCACGACGACGTCGAAGCTGCGCGGCTCGAAACGCCCCGGCTCGAGCACGCCCGTGACCACGTCCAGCCCGCGCCGCTCGCGGCACAGGCGCGCGGCGTCGGCGTTCAGCTCCACGCCGCGGCCGCGCCAGCCACGCTCCACGGCCAGCGTCAAGAGCGTGCCGACGTTGGGCCCCACGTCGAGCAGATCGCCCCGTTCGGGACGCAGGCGCTCGAGCCGTTCGAGCAGCAGCGTGAAGCTGCGCCTGTCGGCCGGCTCCACGTCGAGGTAGTACTGCGCCCGCGACGACTCGTCGCTGTTGTAGTGCTGGGCCAGGCGCGCGGGGTCGGGACGCGGGTTGACGTAGATCAGGCCGCACGCCCCGCAGGCCACGACGTCGGCGCCCTGGCGGCGTGTGAACGGGCGCGCGGCATCGGCGCCGCACAGGTTGCAGTCGACGTACTCGAAGCCGGGGGGGAGGGCGCCACGTTTCACGATTGCGGACGGAGCCTAACGGGCGCGCACGGGGCGCGTCAAGGTCGACGCGCCGGCGCGCCACGCTCGGGCACGGGCGCGCGCGCCGAGCGGGCGCGTGTGCCACAATTCGGCTTCGGTCCTTGGCTGGGAGGATGCGCGATGGGCGCGCGCGAGCGCACCGGATCAGAGCGCGGGGCGCCCGACGAGAGCGAACGCCCGAGCGACGAGGCGGGCCGCGCCGATGCCGGCCGGCCGGCCGAAGGGAGCCCGTCCGCGTTCGAGGTCTCGTTCGAGAGCGACCCGCGTGCGGCCTCCGGGCCGGTGACGTCCTCGCTGCGCTTGTCTCAGGCCGAACTCGAAGCGGCTGCGGCGGGCGTACCCGACGCGCGCTCGTCGCAGCGCGGCACCGTCGTCGTCTCCCAAGCCTCGCGCGGGTCGCAGCCCCCGGCCGGCCGCGCGCACACGCGTTCCTTCGCCGACGGCGCGCTGCTCGCGGGACGCTTCCGCATCGCCCGCTTCCTAGGCGAAGGCGGCATGGGCGAGGTGTACGAAGCCGAGGACCTGGAGCTGCGCGAGCGCGTCGCGCTCAAGACCGTGCGACCCGAGATCGCCGGCGACCCGCGTGCCTGGGAGGAATTCCGGCGCGAGGTGCACCTCGCGCGCAAGGTCACGCACCCCAACGTGTGCCGCATCTTCGACGTGTTCCACCACTACGACCCGCAGGACGGCGCGGTCGACGTGGCCTTCGTCACGATGGAGCTGCTGCCGGGCGAGACGTTGCAGGCGCGCCTCAAGCGCGAAGGCCGCCTGACGCCCGCCGTGGTACTGCCGCTCGCGCGCCAGATGGCCGCCGGTCTCGGCGCCGCGCATGCCCGCGGCGTCGTGCACCGCGACTTCAAGGGCGCCAACGTCATGCTCGTGCCGGCCGAGGACGGCGGCGCGGCGCCACGCGCCGTGGTCACCGACTTCGGGCTGGCGCGCGGCGAGGCCGGCGGCGACGAGAGCTACGGCTCGCTGCACACGGCCGGGCGCATCGCCGGCACGCCCGCCTACATGGCGCCCGAGCAGCTCACGGGCGGCAAGGTCACCCCGGCCATCGACGTCTACGCGCTGGGCGCCGTGCTGTTCGAGCTGGTGACGGGCCGCCCGCCCTTCGTGGGCGATTCGCCGATGACGACGGCGGTCATGCGCCTCAAGGAGAATCCGCCGCTGCCGCGCACGCTGGCACCCGACCTCGACCGGCGTTGGGAGCTCGTGCTGCTGCGCTGCCTCGAACGCGAGCCCAGCGCGCGCTTCGCCACTCCGGCCGAAGCCGTGGCCGCGCTCGAAGAGCGTGGCACGGGCCTGAGCCTGACGCTGCGACATGTCGCGCGGCGCCCGGGCCGCGCGACGGTCGTGGCCGCCGTGGCGACCGGCGCGTTGGTGCTGGGCCTGGGTGGGCTGTGGTGGGCGCGACGTGAGACCCCAGGCGCGGCGAGCCCGGCCTCGCCGCCATCACCCGAAGCCGCCGCGCCGCACAAACCGGCGCGGCGCGGCGTGGCCGTCATGGGCTTCAAGAACCTGACCCAGCGTCCCGAAGCCGCCTGGATCTCGACGGCCGCGGCCGAGATGCTCGGCATCCAACTGAGCGCGGGTGGGCGGCTCAAGGTGGCGCCAGGGGAAAGCGTGGCGCGCACCAAGCGCGACCTGAGGCTCGACGGCAACGAGAGCTACTCGCCCGAGACGCTCGAGCGGCTGCGCCTGAACCTCGGCAGCGAGTTGATCGTCAGCGGACACTACCTGGCGCAGGGCGGCCGCAGCGAGCTGAGCCTCGACGTGCGCGTGCAGGACGCGCGCAGCGGCGAGGAGTTGGCCACGGCCAGCGCGCGCGGCCCGGAAGGCGAGCTGGCCGACATCGTCTCGCGCTGCGGCCAGAGCCTGCGCGCGGCCCTCGATGTCGGCGAGCTGGCCGCGCCCGAGGTGGCGGCCGCGCGCGCGGCCTTCTCGAAGAACCCGGCCTGGGCGCGTCTGTACGCCGAAGGGCTCGAGAAGCTGCGGCGCTACGAAGCGCCCGAGGCGCGTGCGCTGCTCGAGCGCGCCGTGCAGGCCGATCCAAGTCAGGCGCTCGGTCACTCGTGGTTGGCGGACGCCTGGGACCGCCTGGGCTACAAGGAGCGCGCGCGCGCTTCGGCCAAACGCGCGGCCGACCTGGCGGGCTCGTTGCCGCCCGAAGAGGCGCTGCTGGTGGCGGCGCGCTATCACCACGCCAACGCCGCCTACGCCGAGGAGGTCGAGAAGTATCGCGCTCTCTGGACCTTGCGGCCGGACGACCTCGACTACGGGCTCGGCTTGGCGATGGCGCTGCGCGACAGCAACGACGCGCCACAGGCCCAGAACGTCCTCGCGGCGCTGCGGCGCCTGCCACCGCCCGCGCGCGACGACATGCGCATCGACCTGGCTGAAGCGACAGTGGCCGACAAGCTCTCGGAATGGGCGCGCGTCGTCGAGTTGGCCGAGCAGGCCGTCGTCAAGGGACGCGCGCTGGGCGCCTCGCTGCTGGTGGCCGAGGCTCGTTACCGGCAAGGATTCGCGCACTTCCGCATGAGCGACGGCGACAAAGCCAGGGCCGCCGCGCAGCAAGCCCGCCAGCTCTACGAAGCAGCAGGCGACCGCAGCGGCGCGGCCAAGGCGATCTCCGTACTGGGGCACGTGGCGTGGCAAGTCGACCACCGCTTGGACGAGGCCGAGACCCTGTACTCGACGGCCACCGACGTCTTCCGCGCCGCGGGCGACCGATCCAACGTCACCTTCATGCTCGGGCTGACGGCCGGCATCTACAAGCAGCGCGGCGACATTGAGGGTTCGCGGCGCCTGATGGAGCAGACGCTCGAGGTGTTCCGCGAAGTGGGCAACAGCACAGGAGAGGCGGGCGCCCTCGTCAACCTGGGCAACGTCTCTCTGCAACTGGGCGCGCCAGCGCAGGCGCGCCAGCGCGCTCAGGCCGCCGCCACGCTGGCGCAGAGCATCGTCGATCGCACCGCCGAGGCTTCCGCCCATACCGCGTTGGGCGAAGCCCAGCGCCTGCTCGGGGACCTGGCCGCCGCGCGCACGAGCATGGAGCGCGCACTGGAGCTGCGCACGACCTCCGGCGAGAAGGCCGCCGTCATCGAGAACCGCGCGCAACTGGCCGGATTGCTGCTGGACGAGGGCCGAGTGGCCGAGGCTGCGCAGGCCGCGCAGCAGGCGGCCGACGCGGCGCACGCCCTGGGCGAAGGCGCGACCGAGGCTGTCGCGCTCGAAGTGCTCGCACGCGCCCGGCTGCGCGCGGGGCAGATCGACCGCGCCCGCCAGGCGCTGCAACTGGCCGAAGAACGTAAGGTCGTGGACGCCGTGCAGCACTTGCTGCGCAGGACCACGGCCGCGCGCATCGAGGCCGCCGCCGGCCAACGCGACGCGGCCCTGAGTCAACTGCGCGACGTCGTCGCCAAGGCCGGCGCAGAGCGCCTGTACGAGCCCTTGTACGAAGCGCGCCTGGCGCTGGGCGAACTCGGCGGCGGCGGTCTCGACACGCTCGCGCGCGAGGCGCGCCAGCGCGGCTACCTGCTCGTGGCGCGACGCGCCGACGAGGCGCGCCGGGCGACCGCGGCGCGCTGAGCCGTCAGGTCACAGCGGCGAGCCGGCTCCACGCGCCAGAAGCACGAGCGCTCCCAGCCCCACGATCAAGAGCCCGAACTCGCCCAGCGTGCGCGCGTCGCCGCGCGCGTGCGCGCCGCTGCCCAGCAGACGCGCGCCGGCCACCAGCGCGAGCAGCAGCACCAGGCCGTCGTGCGTGGCGAGGAAGGCCAGGCCGAACAGGACGGCCACCACGGCCCGCTGGCCGCGCGACAGCGCGCGGAAACCGCGGCCGCCGTCGAGTGGGGCGATCGGCAGCAGGTTGAACAGGTTCAGCCAGGCGCTGGCATGCGTCAGCGCCGCCCAGATCGGCGCGCCTGTCGCGACGTGCACGGCCCAGGCCGCGACCGACGCACCCAGACCCCAGAGCGGTCCAGCCAGGCCCACGCGCGCGTCCTCGATGGGCGTCGCGGGATAGCTGTCCATGCGCACGAACGCGCCCAGGCCGGGCACGAACATGGGCGCCGAGGCCGGGATGCCGAGTCGACGCAGGGCCGCGACGTGCCCCATCTCGTGCACGTACAGTGCCACCACCAGTCCGCCCGCGAAGCGCCAGCCCCAGACGCTCCAGTAGACGCCGAAAGAGGCCAGCATCGACAACAGCGTGCCCGCCTGCGACAGGCCCGCGATCAGCAGCTTGCCTTTGCCCAGCACGAACAGCAGCGGCAGCTTGAGTTTCCAGAGCAGCGCCGCCGCCACGCCCAGGACGCCCGCACGCGCCGCCCAGGGAGGCCGCGCCGCGACCGGCGCGTCGGACTGCTCGACCTGCAACGGGCGAGCGCGCTCCGCCGCCGGCACGCGCGGCAGCAGCGCATCGATGCGCGCCGCCACGTTCTCGCGCTGGCGCGCTCCCGACGGCAGCAGGCTGAGCGCTTCGCGCCAGGCGTCGAGCGCACCACGCGCGTCGCCGGCCGCCTCCGCCGCCTCGGCCTGCTGCGCCAGCGTTGCGAGTCGCGCGGCGTGCGTCAGCCGGTGACACAGCGGACAGGCCAGGAACCCGGGCGGGAGATCGCCGCCACAGCCCGCACAGATCGACGGCTGCTCGGCGCTCACCGCGTCGCGGGCGCAGCCTCGCCGGCCGGCGCCAGGCTGCCGACCTTGAACGGACCGCCGACCTCGAGCGGCAGGCGGCGGTTCAGCTTGAAGGCCTCGTAGAGCGCGATGCCGATGATGATCCAGCCCATCACGTTCTGGAAGCCCCCCAGAAACGGCGCCACCAGCAGCAGACCCGCGAGGAACGCCAGCGCCAGCAGCGCGGCGCCCGGCGTGACGGGCGTGTTGGCGGGCGCCGTGGTCTGCGCGCGCTGCTCGGCGGGCGGCTGCGCGCCCTCCGTGACCTCGACCGTCGGTCCGGGCTTCAGCGTGGCCTCGATGATGTCAGGCACGTAGGTGCTCACGACCGACACGTAGGTGAGCGCCATGGCCAGCGCCTGGTAGCGCCAGCCGCCGCGTCCGAACGAGCCCGCACGCACGGCTCCTCCGACCATGAAGCCCACCACGATGGCGATCAGGCCCAACTCGTAGCCCGTCACGCGGCGCACGCCCCACCACAGGAGCGTGCCGAGCAGCGCGGCCAGGCCACCGAAGATCGTCGCGCGCAGGAAGCGGCTGGCGGAGGTGCCACGGCCGTGCTCGTGGTCGTGCCGCGTGACCGCCACGCAGCGCTCACAGAGCGTGGCGCCCTGCGCGGTCCAGTAGTGCTCGACGAGCGGGCGCCGGCAGGAGGAACAGGCCACGCCCGCGGCCGGCCCCGCGTCGAACTCAGCGCGCTCGAACTGCAAGCCGTCTTCGGGCATGGCTGTTCTCCGACGGGTTCACTCCACGCGGAAGCTCTGCAGCTCCACCGGCGTGGCGCTCACCGTCACCATGATCTCGTTCGAGACCAACCCGCTGCCACACTGCGGCAGCGTCGTCTCCACCAACCAGTAGACACCCGGCGCCGGGAAATGATTGCACTGGAGCACGTAGCTCGTGCCCGTCTGCCCGGGAATGCTGGTCACGGGACCACCCGAGAGGCTGCGGAAACCCCACTGGTGCACGTTGTTGCCGCCGCCGACTTCGCTCAGCGTGGCCGTGCCGCCCTGACAGGGCGTGCCGATCGACGTGCTGCCCGTGACGCCGATGGTCAGCGACGACAGGTTCGGCGCCACGGTCACCACGGCCGAGCCCGCTCCCGGCTGGCTGCACGCGCCGCTCGCCACGTTCGTCAGCGTGTAGGTCGTGGTGCCGCCTGGCGTGACGTTGCGATGCGTGGGGTTCGACGTGATTCCGTTTTCGATCAGGCCGTCCGACCAGGCCAAGTTCCACGGCCCCGTGCCGATCAGGCTGGCGTGGATCTGGGTCGTGCCGCCGCCGCAGATGGTGGCCGAACCCGTGACACGTGCCGGGACGGCGCAGCCCAGATCGAGCCGGCCATGGCCGAACAGGTTGTTCGGGTAGACGCCGGCCGTGCTGCTGCACGCGGCACTCGAGATGCGCGAGGCCGACGACGTCAGGCGCGCCTCGACCCCGTCGACGTCACCGACCAGCGCCGGGAAGGCGGACATCAACACGGCCACGCCGCCGGCCACGTGCGGGCTGGCCATCGACGTGCCGCTCAGCGACGCGTAGCCCGTGTCGCTGCTGCCCGAGACCGAGCGCGTGCTCGTGCCCGGCGCGGCGATGTCGGGCTTGACTCGCGCGGGCGACGTGCCCGGCACCGGCCCGCGGCTGCTGAACGAGGCCAGCGAGTCGGTGCTGGTGGTGAGCGCGCCGACCGTGAAGCTCTCGTCGTACGTGCCGAGCGGCGTGTCGATGGTCGAACAGGCCGAGCCGCTGTTGCCCGCCGAGGCCACGGTCACGATGCCGGCGGCGCGCTGCGCGGCCACGGCCTGCCGCAGCGTCTCCGTGTTGGCCGCGTCGCAGCCCTCGGACAGCGGGCAGCCCCACGAGTTGTTGGTCACGTCGGGTGCCTGGTTGGGATCGCCCTGCGCCGGCGTGCCACCGACCGGGTAGGGCGCCAGGAAGAACTCGAAGCACTCGATGTAGCGCTGCGGCGTGCCGTTGCCCTGGTCCATGTTGCGGCAGCCGATGAACTTCGCGCCGGGCGCGACGCCCACCTGGTTCGTGCCGCCGTCGAATCCGACGGCCGTGCCGATCGTGTGCGAGCCATGCCCGTTGTCGTCGCAGGGGGCGATGGCGTTGGCGCCGCACGAGCCGCCCGTCGCGGGCGGATGGATCGAGTCGTGCCAGTTGAAGTCGTGGTTCGCCGTGCTTCCGTTCCAACCGCGGTAGCGCGGCTTGAGCGCGTTGTGGGTCCAGCGGATGCCGGTGTCGGCCCCACCCACCACGATGCCCGCGCCGTCGAAACCCAGACTCCACACCTGCGGAGCGCGAATGTAGTTGACGCCCGGCTCGATCGCCTCGGGCGCGCGCAGCGGCTCGTGAAGCGGCAGCTCGACGCGGAACTCGGGGTTGCCCTCGATGCGCGCCACGTCGTCGCGCGCGGCCAATTCCAGAGCCAGCGCGCGGTCGCCGCGCACGAAGATCGTGTTGACGATGTAGTACGAGCGGTGCTCGATGCCGCGCGCGCGCAACTCCGCGAGCAGATCGGCCTGCGACTCCTGCGCGCGGCGCCACAGCGTCGCGTACACGAAGCGGCCCTTCTCGGCCTTCGTGCGCAGGGTCGCGGCGCCGCTCAGGTCGGCCTGCTCCGCCATGACCACGAAGAACTCCGCGCGCGCGCCGTCCGCAGTGTGCTCCACCACCCATGGCGTGAGCTTGGCCAGGGCTGCGGCGTCGATCGGCTGCGCGGACGTGGCGACGCCCGCCAGCGACAGGAACACGAGAGCGACCATCGATTTCATCCGGCACCTCGGAGGGACTTGTGAACCGCAGCGAAGCATAGACGGGATCGCGCGCGGCTCACAAGCCCGCTGCGAGTCATGCGAGCTGCGGCGGCGTTCGGCTGCCGTAGAATGGTGCATCCCTCCCGCTGGAGGCTCCATGACGTCGCCGGACCGCGGCACGGCCCCCGTCGCGGTTGCTCACGCATCCCCGCCCGCGCCGCGCGCGAACGACGCCACCCTGCTGGTGCTCGTGTCCGCGCTGGCCTGGACGGCCGCGTACTACGGCGCGCGGGTGGGCTTCGGCGTGCTGCCCGACTCGCTCTCCGACGTGCCGGTCAATTTCTCGGCCGCCTGGGTCGCCTGGCGCGCGGGCGTGCGCGCCGACGATGCGCGCACGCGCCGTGGCTGGCTGGCGCTGGCGTGCGCGCAGGTGGCCTTCGGATTGGGTCACGTCGGCTACTTCGTGGTCGGGGACCTGTTGCAACGTTCGACCTTTCCGTCGGTCGGCGATCTGGGCTTCGTGGCCTTCTATCCGCTGGCGCTGCACGGGCTGCTGTCGTTCGGCCGGCGTCTCGAGACCGTGGCCGAACGACGCCGCTTCGGTCTCGACGCGCTCACGATCCTGCTGGCGGCGGGAGCGCTGCTGTGGCATTTCCAACTGCGCGGCATCGTCGAAGCCGCCGGCAAAGACTTGGGCGCGGGGCTGTTGGCGGGCTTCTACGTGGCGGCGGACGTCGTGCTGGCCTTCGCCGTGGTGAGCACGATGATGACGCGTTCGCGCCAGCTCCCGCGCGAGGCCCTGGGCGCCCTGCTGCTGGCCTTCCTGGCGCATTCGCTGGCCGACCTGAGCTTCGCGCTGCGCACGTTCCAGGGCGACTACGAGGCCGCCCACTGGACCGACTGCCTGTGGGCGGTCTCCGCGCTGGGCGTGCTCCTGGCGGCTTTCATCGCGCACCGACGGCCGGGCGAGAGCTGGCCCGACGACGCCTTCGCGCGCGCCCTGGAGCGCGCCCTGGCCGTGCTGCCCTACGTTGCCGTCACGCTGGCCTGCGGCCTGGTGTTGCTCGTGTCGCGCCCGCACTGGGCCGCGCCGCTCGGCACGGCCATCTTCGCCGCGGTGTGCGTGACCGTCGTGGCCGTGGCGCGCCAGGCCATCGTGCAGCGCGAGAACACGCGCCTGATGGCGGAACGCGCCGCCCTGGCCGAGTCGGCCAGCCGCGCCAAGTCGCAGTTCCTGGCCAACGTCAGCCACGAGCTGCGCACGCCCATGAACGGCGTGCTGGGCATGACCGAGCTGCTGCTCGACTCCGAACCGAGCGCCGAGCAGCGCCGCCTGCTCGAGATCGTGCGCAGCTCGGGTCAGTCGCTGCTGGGCCTGCTCAACGACGTGCTCGACCTGGCGCGCATCGAGTCGGGGCCTCTGACGCTCGAACGCGTCGACTTCGCTCCCGGCGCGATCCTCGCCGAGAGCGTCGACCTGCTGCGCGAGGTGGCGCGCCGCAAGGGGCTCCAGTTGGAATGCGCGGTCGCCGACGACGTGCCGCAGCGCGTGAGCGGCGACCCGACGCGCCTGCGGCAGGTGCTGCTCAACCTGATCGGCAACGCGCTCAAGTTCACCGACCGCGGGCGCGTCGACGTGCGCGTCGACCTGCTCGCGGAGGGCCCCGACGACGCGCGCCTGGCCTTCGAGGTGCGCGACACGGGCATCGGCATCGCGCCCGAGGCCTTGCGCTGGATCTTCGAGCCCTTCGCCCAGGCGGACGCCTCGACCACGCGCCGCTACGGCGGCACCGGTCTGGGACTCGCCATCAGCCGTCAGCTCGCGCGCCTGATGGGCGGCGACGTCGAGGTCGAGAGCGCGCTGGGCGTGGGGTCGACCTTTCGCCTGCGCGTCGCGTTCGGCCACGCCGCGCGGGCACCGCGCGTGCCCGGCAGCGCGCGGGTGCGCCGCGACGACCGACTCGCGGCGGACGCTCTGCGCGCCGCGAGCCCGACGCCGACGAGCTTCGCCCCGCCCGCGCCCGTCGTCGCGCGGGCGCGCCTGAGCGGCCGCGTCCTGCTGGCCGAGGACAGCCCCGTCAACCAGCTCGTCGCGCAGCGCCTGATCGAGCAAGTGGGGTGCAGCGTGGACGTGGTCGCCGACGGACGCGCGGCGCTCGAATCGCTCGACCGCGCGCGCTACGACCTGGTGCTGATGGACTGCATGATGCCGGAGCTGGACGGCTTCGACGCCACCGCGGAGCTGCGCCGGCGCGAAGCCACGCGTCGCGACGCCCGGCGTACGCCCGTGGTGGCCCTGACGGCCAGCGCCATGCCCGGTGACCGCGAACGCTGCCTGGCGGCCGGCATGGACGCCTACCTGAGCAAGCCCTTCGGTCGCGACGAGCTGCGCGCGATGCTGGCGCGCTACCTGCCGGCCGCAGCCGACGCCTGAGCGGCCGGCGCGCGGTACGTCTCGCGCCCGCCCATCACGGTCAAGAGCACGCGCGCGCGCAACACGCGTTCGAGCGGCGGCTGCGTGACGTCTTCCGAGAGCACCACGAAGTCGGCCAGCAGGCCCGGCGCCAGGCGGCCCTTGCGCCCTTCCGCGAACTCGGCCCAGGCCGCGTCGCGCGTGAAGTGGCGCAGTGCGGCTTCGACGGAGATGCGATGCTGCGGGAACCAACCCTCGGCTGGCGTGCCCTCCGCCGTGCGCCGGGCCGCCGCGCAGTAGACGCCGCGCAGCACTTCCATGGAGAAGACCGGCCAGTCGCTGCCGAAGGCCTGCGGCGCGCGCGCCTCGTCGAAGAGCCGGAAGGCGTTCGCGCGCGCGCTGCGCTGCGGCCCGAGCAGCACGGCGTAGTTGTCGAGCGTGGTGCTGTCGGGGTTGGCGAAGAGGGCCTGCGTGGAGGCCACCACGCCCAACGACCTGAAGCGCGGCAGGTCGTCCGGACGCGGCACCTCCACGTGCTCCACGCGATGGCGCCGGTCGCGCGTGCCGTTGCTGCGCGCGGCGCGCTCGAAAGCGTCGAGCGCCATGTGGATGGCGCGGTCGCCGACGGCGTGCAGGCGCACCTGGAAACCGGCGCGATCGAAAGTCGCGACGGCGCGGTCGAGCTCGTCCTGCTTCCAGAAGGGCAAGCCCGTGCCGCCGCCCACGTAGGGCTCGTCCATGGCCGCGGTGCGCGCGTCGACGGTGCCGTCGAGCAGGCCCTTGACGCTCGTCACCTCGAGCGCGCCGCCGGCGGGGAAACGCCGGCGCAGGGCGCGCGCGCGGGACAACGTGCCGGCGACCGAACCGGCCTCGAACACGGGCGAGAACGAGACGCGCAGCGTCAGCCGCCCTTCGCGACGCGCGCGCTCGAAGGCGTCCAGGTCGGCCTGCGAGAACGAGGCGTTCTGCACCGACGTGAGCCCGTACGAGGCCGCGCGCTCGAGCAGCGGCAACAGGGCCGCGTAGCGTTCGTCCGCGCTGGGCTCCGGGATCAGCCGTGTGACCAGCTCCATGGCCGACTCTTTCAGCTCGCCCGTGGGCTCACCCGAGGCGTCGCGCTCGATCACGCCGCTCGGCGGATCGGGCGTCGCGCGCGTCACGCCCGCCAACGCCAGGGCCTTGGCGTTGGCTAGGCCCATGTGGCCGTCGCGCTGTGTCAGCCAGACCGGCCGATCGGGCAGGACGACGTCGAGATGGCTGTGATGCGGGACGCGCTGCGGGAAGCTCGTGTAGCCCCAGCCGCGACCGGTGACCCAGGCGCGGCGCGGGTGCGCGCGCGCGAAGTCGACCACGCGCCGCTGCAGTTCGGAAAGCGCCAAGCCGTCTTCGAGTTCGGCCTCGGGGACCACCAGGAAGTGCATGTGCGCGTCGTTGAACCCGGGCGCCACGAACGCGCCGCCCAGGTCGATCACCTGGCTGCGTGGGCCGCGCCGACGCAGCACTTCGGCCTGCGTGCCGACCGCCGTGAGACGAGCGCCGCGCACGGCCAGGGCCTGCGCCCAGGGCCGCGCCTCGTCGCCCGTCCACACGCGCGCGTTGACGTAGAGCTGTTCGGCGCTGCGGGTGGCGGGCGCCGCCCAGGCCCCTACGCCACCCAGCAGCCACAGCCACGCCGTCCAGCAAGCCGGCTTGCGTCGCATGGCCTTCCTCCTGCGCTGGTAGCGCGCGCGCTCAGTACCAGCCGATCGGCTGTTCCGCCAGGTTGATGTGGATCTGCTTGACCTGCAGATACTCCTCGGCGCCCCAGGGTCCCAGCTCGCGCCCGATGCCGCTGGCCTTGTACCCGCCCCAGGGCGCCTCGACGTACGTCGGCTGCATGTGATTGACCCACACGATGCCGGCCTGCAGGCGCTTGACCATGCGCAGACACCTGAAAATGTCGCGGCTCCAGACCGCGGCCGCCAGGCCGTACTGCGAGTCGTTGGCCAGCCGCAGGGCCTCGGCCTCGTCGTCGAAGGGGATCACGCTCATCACCGGGCCGAAGATCTCCTCGCGCGCGATGCGGGTCGAGTTGTCGACGTCGAAGAAGATGGTCGGCTGCACG
>WBZQ01000415.1_pt1 | contig 23949 bp, 23 predicted proteins | sample 5204251 | NCBI WGS metagenome assembly WBZQ01 (sample SAMN12412402, study PRJNA552823) | activated sludge metagenome | isolation source: activated sludge from nitrification reactor of wastewater treatment plant... | place: USA: Virginia | collected 2017-09
GTTATCACTACAGCTAGCGGCGGCAAAGAGAACAGGTTTTGATGTCGTGTATACGAATGCCGGTAACTTTGGAGACGTAGCACGCGTCGGCGACCTGCGGAGTGAGCCGACATTGATGGCAGAGGGCAACCTCCTGCAGCCGCTGTTGATGGACAACTTCATCGTGGTGTCGAGCGTGATGATCAGGCGAACATTAATTCAGGAAACAGGAGGATTTGATTCGAGTCTGCCAAGTGTGGAAGACTGGGATCTATGGCTTAAACTGTCGGCCCGGGGAATCTCATTCGCCGCTGTCAGGGAACCAGTCACGATGTATCAGTGGCGAGCAGGGTCGATGTCGAAAAATTATGACCTGATGCGTACCACCCGGAAAATGATCGTGGAAACCAAATTCGCTCCGCCGCCCGAAACGATGACGGGTGAAAACGGTCAGTCGTAAATCGTAAATCGTAAATCGTGATCCTCGCCGCACCACTTTGGCTCCTTTTGCTGCTGCCCCTGGGCGGCTTCTTCTGGCGTGAACGCCGGAATAGCGGCCAGCCCGGCTCGGCGCTCCGCCTGCCGCAGGACAACGCTCCTTTCGGCAACACCACCTGGCGGGCCCGGGCGCGCCGCTGGCTGTGGCCGCTGCGCTGGATCGCCCTGGCCCTGCTGGCCCTGGCCCTGGCCCGCCCCCAGAAAAAATGGGAGCAGGAGAAGATCACGGCCGACGCGGTGGACATTGTGCTGGCTCTCGACATTTCGCCTTCCATGCTGAGCCGGGACTTCGAGCCGGACCGCCTGGCAGTGGCCAAAAAAGTTGCCGTCGATTTTGTGGAAAAACGCCCCTACGACCGCCTGGGCCTGGTGGCCTTCTCGGCCGAAGCCTTCACCCAATGCCCGCTGACCACCGACCGCAAGATCGTCCAGACCTTTATCCAGGAATTGCAGGTGGGCCGCCTGGAAGACGGCACCGCCATCGGCATGGGCCTGGCTACCGCCGTCAACCGCCTGAAGGACAGTCCTTCGCGCAGCAAGGTGGTCATTCTGCTCACCGACGGCGAGAACAACGCCGGCTACATCGCCCCCATGCAGGCCGCCGAGATCGCCAAATCCCTGGCAGTAAGGGTCTACACCGTCGGCATCGGCACGGAAGGCATCGTGATGTCGCCGGCCCAGCGCTTGCCCGACGGCAGTTACGCCTTCGCGCCCCGGCACATGACCTTCGACACCGAACTGCTGCGCGAAATCGCCCAAACTACCGACGGCAAGTTCTACCGGGCCTATTCGGAGCGCGACCTGGAGGGCATCTACGACCAGATCGACCAATTGGAAAAAACCCGGATCGAGGTGAGTACGGTGCGGCGCACCACCGACTACTTCCACTGGTTCATCGGGGCAGCCGTGGTTTTTCTGCTGCTGGAAATACTGGGACGGTGGTGGCTGGTCAGGAGCGTGACGATGTAGGCAAGGGATTATTTCGGGGTGGAAGGCAGAACCCGTACGGTGAAATCTTTCACGTACGACCTCTTTTGCAGGGTGAGCGGGTCGGTGGTTATAATGTTCACCGTATACTTTTTTTCACCCGGCTCCTGATAGCGCTGGCGGAATTGCGATCGGCCGTTCCGGACTTTCAGGTCATTGCCGTTTACTTTTATGCCGATGTAATCGGGCTGCGGGTAAGGAGCCGCCAGAAAAATTTCGGCTTCATACCACGCTCCCGCCCGGATTTCGGGTTGTTGGGCCACAACTACCGGCGCAAACCGGTCGAACGTTGCATGGGGGCCGGAAGACAGGCTGGCGAAATGATATAAAAGCGCCGCCTCGCCTTCTTCAGCCCGAAGCATCATGTTTTCCAGCGCCAATACTGCTTCTTCCCGGTCGTTAGCCGGCCAAAAGAAACCCGGTGGATGTTCTCCGGATGGTAAGGGGTCGGGAAAAGATGACTTGAAATGCGGATCGTGATCGGCCAGCAGCAACAGGGAGTCGCGTAAAAGCGCGGCACTGGTTTCCAGCCAGTCAATTTGAGCCGGCCGGAGAGCCGTTTTTACGATAGAATCGGACAGGTCGGATTTGAGCAGGTCGGTCCGGTCGTTGAATGCCCTTACCAATCGATCGGCATATCGGGCCATGGAATCGATTTTTTCATTTGCCGGACTGGGAAATGCCGTGGCCAGATCGCTCAATTCCAGCACCTGACGGCTGTTGTGCATACGGACGACCCTGCGGGCCATCTCCATCGTCGTGATCGAGGTTTGATCCAATGGCCGGTTGCGGCCGTTCGATTTTTCTTTCAGAAATAAATACCCCAGTCCGAGAATTGCTATCCAATAAGGCAAATGCCACCAAATACGTTTAAAGAAGCCGTTCCGTTTCATTTGAATCAGTTTGAAGCGTAAAACGAATGTGCAGTGAATAAATTTCCATTCCCCTACCTCGCCCATTCCTCCTAATTTTGCAATCACCAAATCCTCAAATCACCAAATCCTCAAATCACCCAATCCCCAAATCCCCAAATCCCCAAATCACCCAATCACCCAAATCCCCCCATCTCCAACCCATCCACTCCATGTTTCGCTACGAACATCCCGAACATCTCTGGCTGCTGGCCGCTGTACCGCTCCTGCTGTTGCTGACGGCCGCCTACTGGTATTGGCGAAAAAAAGCCGTGGCCCGGCTGGGCGACGTGGAGCGCGTGATGCCGGCTTTTTCCGGGACCAGGTTCTGGTTGAAAGCCGCCCTGTTCGCCGCCGGGCTGATCCTGCTGGCCCTGGCCTGGTCCAACCCCCAACTCGGGGCCAGAAAACAGACCGTGACCCAGCAGGCTTCCGATATTATCATCGCCCTGGACATTTCCAACAGCATGTTGTGCCAGGACGTAGCCCCCAGCCGCCTCGAACTGGCCAAGGTATTCGCCCAGAAACTGGTGCAGAGCCTGGAAGGCGAGCGCATCGGGCTGATCTTTTTTGCCGGCAACGCCTACCTCCAGATGCCGCTCTCGACGGACTATTCCTTTATCCTGCAAAGCATCCAGACCGCCGCGCCCGACCTGATCACCGAGCAGGGTACGGCCATACCGGCCGCGCTCGAACTGGCCGGCGAATCGTTCGGCTACGAGCCCGGCGGCGGCCGCGCGATCATCCTCATTACCGACGGCGAAAGCCACGACGAAAATGCCACCAAGGCGGCAGACAAGGCCTACGACGAAGGGATCGTAGTTTTTGCCGTGGGCGCAGGCACGCTCGGCGGCGGCCCCATCCCCACCGGCGACTACGGCGAGAACCAGTACAAACGCGACGACAAGGGCGAGATCGTACGCACCCACCTCGACGAAGCCCTGTTGAGTAAAACCGCGCTGGCCGGGGGCGGGCAGGCTTTTAATATCAGTCAGGGCGATGCCGTAGTTTCGGCGATCCGGCGCGAAGTGGACGGCCTGCAAAAACGCGAACTGGAGATCCGCTCCTACGCCGAATTTGAATCGTGGTACCAGTGGTTCCTGCTGCCCGCCCTGCTCCTGCTGCTGCTGGAAGCGCTGGTTTCCTATCGCAAGAAAAAGTCCGCCGGCCTGGCCGGACTACTGGCCCTGGTCGCCTTCATACCGTTCAATACCCTTTCCGCCCAATCCACCCACAAACTGCTCCGCCAGGGCGACGAGGCCTACGACCTGGAGCACTACAAGGAAGCGGAAAAAAAGTACCGCGACGCCGCCGACAAAAATTTCAACGACCCGGTATCGCAGTACAACCTCGGCAACTCCCTCTACGAGCAGGGCAACTGGCCCGATGCCGCCACCCGTTTCGGCCAGGCCGCCCGCTCGGCCACCAACCCCGGACTGAAAGCCGATGCCCTGCACAACCTGGGCAACGCCCAGTTGAAGCAACAGAAGTACAAGGAAGCGGTAGATGCTTACCAGAACAGCCTGCGCCTGCGTCCCGGCGATGCCGGCACCCGGCAGAACCTGCAAATGGCCAAAAAGAAGTTGAAGGAAGAACAACAGGAGCAGCAGAAGCAGCAGGAGCAGGAGCAGAAGCAGGAGCAGGAGCAGCAGAAGCAGCAGGAGCAGCAGCAGGATAATCAAGACCAGCAGAACAACCAGCCCAACCAGCAGCAAGAGCAGCAGAAGCAGGAGCAGCAGCAGCAGCAGCAATCGCCGCAGCAACAAGAGCAGCAACAAAGGAAGTTAAAGGAAGAGGAAGCGCGCCGGCTGCTCGAAACGGCCATCGGGCCGGAAGACCAGAAGAACGCCCGCAAGTACCGGGAGCAGCGCCGGCAGCCGCGCCCCAGCGGGCGGGAGAAGGATTGGTGAGGATGGGTTTGATGGGTTTGATAGTTGGATGGTTGGATGGTTGGATGGTTTGATGGTTGGAATCGAGTCCAACCATCAAACCATCCAACCATCCAACCATCCAACTATCAAACCCATCAAACCCATCAAACCTTCAAACCTTCAAACGCCCTCTCAATAAATACTTTCCTCCCGCAAATATCGCTGTACGTAGTCCTCGATACCTGCTTCCAGGCCGTAGAAAGGCTGGTGATAGCCGGCGGCGCGGAGTTTGCCCATATCGGCCTGGGTAAAGTACTGGTAGGTATCGCGGATGTCGGCCGGGGTATCGACGAAAGAGATGTCGGGCTCCAGGTCCATGGCCCGGAAGGTGCCGGTAGCCAGGTCCAGGAAAGTGCGGGCTTTGCCGGTGCCGAGGTTGTAAATGCCGTCAGCCGGTTTGTTTTCCAGAAAATAGAGCAGCACGTCGGTCACGTCCTTCACGTAGATGAAGTCGCGGCTTTGCTCGCCGTCGCGGTAGTCGGGGCGGTGCGAGCGGAACAGTTTCATGGCGCCGGTGGCTTTGATCTGCCGGGCGGTGTGGAAGATCACCGAGGCCATGCGGCCCTTGTGGTATTCGTTGGGGCCGTAGACGTTGAAGAATTTGAAGCCCGCCCAATGCGGTGGTGATTGGTTGATTGGGGACGGGTGGTTGGCGGTTTGTTGGAGCACCCACACGTCGAAGTCCTGTTTGCTCTGGCCGTAGGGGTTGAGCGGTTTGAGGTTGGGGATCAGGGCGTGGTCGTCGGAGTAGCCCGACTCGCCCAGGCCGTAGGTGGCAGCGCTGCTGGCGTACAGGAAAGGGATCCGGAAGCCGGAACACAGCATCCACAGGGCGCGGGAGTATTCGAGGTTGAGGGCGTCGAAGATGGCCGTGTCGGTTTCGGTGGTATCGGTGCGGGCGCCGAGGTGCAGCACGGCCTCCACGTCGGCGTGGTTGCGCTCCAGCCAGCGCACGAAATTGTCGCGGTGGACCTGTCCCCAGAGTTGTTTCCCCTCCAGGTTGCGCATTTTGTCGGGGCGGCTGAACTCGTCCACCGCCAGAACGTCGGGGTAACCCGCGTCGTTGAGTCTTTTTATCATGCAGGAGCCGATGAAGCCCGCTGCGCCGGTTACTACGATCATGGCGCAAAAATAAGGCGCCGCATCACAGTTCGTTCAGTTTTTCCAGCAGCCATTCGCGGGCCGAGATTTCCGGTGTGGTTTGGATTTCCTGAATAAGCCGCTCGCGTTTGGGGTTTTTCTTCTGCCAGCCGTATTTGATGACCTTGTCGAGTTTTTTGAGAAAGTTGTAGTAGCGGTTTTTTACCTCCCGGCTCAGTTTGCAGCGCCGGACTTTTTGGTCGAGGGCCAGCATTCTGGATTCGAGCAGTTCGCTCCGGGTTTCGTAATAGATCTTGACCAGCAACAAATCGGCGGCAATTCCAACGGCAGCGTTCTCGAAAGGTCGGAATACCAGGCTTTTCTGCGCTTCATCGTATTGTCTCAGGGCAAAATGGTATTCAGCCAGGCTTAAACTGTGTATCTCTGCAGGAAATCGGGTGCCACCGATGCGTTCCGGCGGGTGGGTTTCCAGAAAATGTTGTACCCAGTCGAACTCGCCCGATTTGAGGGCAAAAAAGACCAGGTTGTAGAAGGCGGAAAAAGGGATCAGGCCATCGAAGTAAAAATACCCTTTTTCCAGGTGCTCACGGTTGATGAGAAAGATCTGCGAGCGGAAAAACGGGTCGCCTGATTTGCTGTATTTCCGATGCCACAGGATTCGGTAAAGCGTCATCAGACTTTTGTACCGCTCTTCGGAAATAAGCGGCTCGTGTTCCGCCAGCAGCCGCTCCCAGGTATCGAACGTGTCGGGGTTTTCCTGTTCCCGCAGCAACTGGAGCAACAAAAGATAGATCCGGTTGACCGGACTGTCGAGTGGCTCTCCTTCGGCCGATAGTTGCACGACGCACTCCATCAATAAATTGGACGGCAATTGCCGGACCGGGGCGAAGCGCTTCTGGTATTCCAGATAGGTGGTGAAATCGAGTTTCAGAATGCTGTAATACTGATCGAGGTTTTCATGTACGGCGTTCAGGTTCAGTTCGTCTTCGAAGGCATTGTACATGCTCCGGAATTTCAACTCCTCTTCTTCGATCAGGAATTGCTCGAAAAAATAGCGTGCGTCGCGTTCGGCCGAATCCTGCTGGAAGGCGCGCAGGGTTTGCATGGTTTGCCGGAAACGTTCCTCAAAGGCGAATTTCCGGTAGAACTGGGCCAGGGCCAGATGCTCCCGAAGTTCGCCGCTTTCCCGTTCCAGTTCCGTCTGGGCCAGAAAGCGCCGGATCAATAAAAACAGTTGAGTGGTCAGGGAGTCGAGGGCGGTTTTGGTATTCTCCCGGAACTGCCCTTCGGGGAAAAATGTATAAAAAACCGTGGCTTTGGCCAGGGCAGGGTGTTCTTCCCGGGTGTCGTAGCGCAGAATCAGGTCGTACAATTGCACGACTTTGTCGGCCTGGGCATTGTTGTTGAAATAAGGGGAGAGCAGAAACAGCCGCAGCCGCTTTTTATCCGACGCGGACAGGTGGCGGAGTATTTCCAGGAGTTTTCGGTTCAACATAGGATGAAAATGATGATTATTGCCTTCTTCCACCGTTTAAGAAGTACGGCGGGAAAACGGTTTTTTTTATTCGGCAGCCCGGTCGGCCTGCGGGAAAACCGGGAAAAAACGTAGGAAAAACCGTGGCGATTCCGTACGATTTTTGTGGCGAAATTCCATCATTATTTAAACATGATCGCGATGAAAAAAAGACTGATTTCCTGCCTGCTGTTTTTGCTTTCGGCAATTTTGCCGCTTGTCGCCGGCGACCCGGCCCCGCGCAACACCGCGCCGGTCGAAGGTTCGGACCTGGGTTGTCCGCTACCGCCGCCTGGCTGGCTGATCACCACCAACATTACGGCGACTAGCGTTTCGTTGAAGTGGGAACAAGCCCAGGTCGTCGTCTATTACAAGGTGGAAGGCTACGACAACACCGGCGGTTTTGCCCTGCCGACCTATTATACTTCCAACAACACCCACACCTATACCGGCCTGATACCGGGCCATTCCTATGATTTCATGGTCAGCGCTTCCAGTTGTCCCGAAGGCCCGCCAGGACAACCCCTGGTGTTGCCCGGTATCAAAACCATCATCATTGAATTCATTGTTTCTCTCCAAAACCCCTGCAACCCGACCATCCCGCAATCCACCGGCAACGGCGTCACCCATGGCTACTGCGCCCAGCAATCCGATTACGAAGACCCGCCTTATAACGACGCTTTCGTCGGGCGTTTGACCTACGACAACAAGAACCTCCGGTTCGGAATGGCCGTTGTCGAAAGCAAGATATACCTGGGCGAATTGAACGATTCGGATGAGTTTTCCTTCGAACCCACCAATTCAAACACGGAAGCGCAATGCGTGTACACTTCAAACAACCAGTCCACATTGCTTTTTACAATTAAAAGCATGAGCATGTTTTCGCCGGTCGACGAGGCCGGTTTTTACATCGAATTTGAAGGCAATTACGGCAACTTTTACTTCTGTAATGGAGCGTGTACTTCCGAACGATCTTCCGATACGAATGATGAAAGCCTGCCCGGGGCAGACGTAAGCGTCAGTCCCAATCCGTTTTCCGAATCGGCCACCGTACAGTATCGACTGAGCGAAGCCGGTCCGGTATCGATCACCTTGTTCGACGCCGTCGGGCGGGTCGTGCGGGTGATCGGGCAAACTGATTCGGTCGCGGCCGGCGAATATACGGCGACCATCGGCGGAAATGACCTGCCCGATGGCGCCTATTTCCTCCAGGTCATGACCGGGCAGCACCGCGCGATGCATCTGCTGGTGAAACAGCAATAAAACCGCTGGAACGGGGCTTCGATCCCCGACCGGGGAGTTACCCCGTTTTTTTAAAAGCATGGGCCGTCCCGGGTTTCGGGGCGGCTCCTGTTTTTGGCGCGGGCTGAATTCCCCGTAAATGTCCTGTTTTTTTGTTAAAGTCCGGGCGGTACTCCGGTCCCTTTTCCGGAAAAACCCAAAAAAACATAGTTGAACGGCCCAACCGGGGGCGGCCACCTTTGGGTCAGGCCAGGCGCCGAACCAGGGCCACGACGTCTCCGGAAATCTTCCTTCTCACGCATTCAATTTTCAAAACATGAAAAAAATTCTCTTTGCCGTTCCCCTGCTTTTCTCCGCGCTGCTGTTTACCTACTGCAACAAGTCCGGCATCCAGGAAGAAACGACCGACTCGGTTACCGAAGTACCTTCCACCGCCCGTGCTTCCTGCAACGTAGCGGTGTATTCCGACAACGTCCAGGCCATTACCCTGTGCGGCACCCAGACCAACTTCCAGACCTGCACCCTGTGCGGCACCGGCAAAACGGTTTCGGGCGTTGAGGTAGTAGTCGGCAACGGACAGATCGTCACCCTGCAGTCGCCGCTGAGTTTTTCCATTTCGACCGCTTCGGCCGGTGGCTCCTGGATTAATCTGGTGACCAGCGCCGGCCAGACCGGCTTCGTCTACATTCCGCCGGGCGGCTGCCACCTGTATACCCTGAACGACGATTGCAGCATTAATTGATTCGTGCCAGATCTTGTCTGCCGGTGAAATAGAAAAAAGTCGCCTGCCGCCCGATACCTTTGCACGCTCCGGCGGCCCTGCAATACGCCGCCGGCTGCTAAAACGTGCAACAAGAACCGCGGAAAAAGACTTTTTTCGCTTCCGACTTTCACCTGGGCGCCGACGCCCGGCTCACCAGTGCCGGGCGCGAGCGCCAGTTGGTGCGCTGGCTCAACGTCGTGGCCCCCGAAGCGGAAGCCATTTACCTGGTAGGCGACCTGTTTGAATTCTGGTTCGAGTACAAAACGGTGATCCCGAAAGGGTTCAGCCGGGTGATGGGCAAACTGGCCGAACTTCGGGACGGCGGTTTGCCCATTTACTTTTTCACCGGCAACCACGACCTGTGGATGTTCGGCTACTTCGAACAGGAACTGGGCATACCGGTGTACCGCAAGCCCATTCAGCGCGAGATCCGGGGAAAACAGTTCTTTATCGGCCACGGCGACGGCCTGGGCCCCAACGACAAGGGCTACAAGCGCATGAAAAAGGTCTTTACCCACCCCCTGTCGCAGTGGCTTTTCCGCTGGTTCCACCCCGACCTGGGTTCCCGGCTCGCCCATCTTTCTTCGCAAAAAAGCCGCGCAGCCACGCCCCCCGAAGAACGCGCCTGGCTCGGCGACGAGCGCGAATGGCTGCTCCAGTACTGCCACCGCAAGATCGGACAGGGCATCGAGCCGGACTACTTCGTCTTCGGCCACCGCCACCTGCCCATCGACTGGCAACTGGGCAACGGCCGCAGCCGCTACATCAACCTGGGCGACTGGATGCACCACAACTCCTACGGGGTGTTCGACGGGGAAACCATGGAACTGCGTTTTTTTGAGAACGAAAAGGGCCGGGCGATAACAAACCGGATCGGGTAGTAACTTTGCGTTATTTACAACGCATCCCCCTGAGTTTGACAAAGCGATTCAGGTCATAGAAGGCATGAACGAAAATACCATCGACAGTTTGCGGGAAGCCCTGAAACATTCTCCCGACAACACCCCCCTGCGCTACCTGCTGGCCGATACCCTGCTGACCCTCAACCGGCTGGAAGAAGCGGAAGCGGAATATGCCGCGATCCTGAAACTGGTCAGCGACAAAAGGGCGAAAATCGGCCTGGCCCGGGTTTTCTATAAAAAAGGCAATTTTTCCGCGTGCAACGTGATCCTGGAAGAACTCATCGAAAGCGGGAAAGAGGACGTCGAGGTTTTGACCCTGCACGCGAAGGCGCTCCTCCGCGAAAATGCCGTCGGGAAAGCCGTGCTGGCCTATCAACGGGCGCTCATCCTCGACCCCAACTTCTTCGACGAGGAACTGGACGGCCAATTGCGCCTGAAAAACAGCCCCGAACCGGAGGATCCGGACGACGAGGACGCCGGCCGCTTCCTGCAGAAACCCAGCGTCAATTTCTCCGACGTGGGCGGCATGGAGGCGGTGAAAAAAGAGATCGAACTGAAGATCATCCGGCCCCTGCTGCACCCGGAACTGTACAAAGCCTACGGCAAAAAGATCGGAGGGGGCATTTTGCTCTACGGCCCTCCCGGCTGCGGCAAAACCTTTATCGCCCGGGCCACCGCCGGGCAGGTAAATGCCCGCTTCGTCATCGTCAGCCTGAACGACATCCTGGACATGTGGATCGGCAACAGCGAAAAAAACCTGCACGAGATCTTCGAACTGGCCCGCAACAACACGCCCTGCGTACTCTTCATCGACGAGATCGACGCCCTCGGGGCCAGCCGGAGCGACATGAAGCAGTCGGCCGGGCGGCACCTCATCAATCAGTTCCTCCAGGAACTCGACGGCATCGAGGGCAACAACGAAGGCATCCTGGTGCTGGGCGCCACCAATACGCCCTGGAACCTCGATCCGGCCTTCCGGCGCCCCGGCCGCTTCGACCGCATCGTTTTTGTGCCGCCGCCCGACGAAACCACCCGCGAGTCCATTCTCCGCCTGAAACTCGCCAACAAACCGGTGGGCAACATCGACTACGCCCAGGTCGCCAAAAAGACGGAGCACTACTCCGGCGCCGACCTCGACGCCATCATCGATATTGCCGTGGAAATAAAACTGGAATCCTCCTTTGCCGACGGCGTTCCCCAGCCCCTGAATACCCAGGACCTGCTGAGTGCCGTCAAAAAACACCGGCCCAGTACCCAGGAGTGGTTTGCTACCGCCCGGAATTTTGCCATGTTTGCCAATGATTCCGGGCTTTACGACGACGTGTTGACCTACCTTAAACTAAAAAAATAACATGACGACCGAACACCAGATATCGAAAGTAGACATTCTGATCCAGCAGAAAAAATATGCCGAGGCCGAACGCGCACTGCAAGACCTGCTGGCCCAGGATCCCCACAACCCCCGGTTTCTGGCCCTGCTGGCCGAAGTGTACCTCCAACAGGACAAGCCGGACGAAGCCAACCGGATCATCGATCAGGCCATCGGGCTGTCGCCCGACGTGCCGTACCTGTTCTACATCAAGGCCCGGGTCGCCCTGCAGCAGGATAAACTCCAGGAAGCGGAAAATCATATCGGCGAATCGATCCGGCTCGACCCTTACGACGCCGACTATCCCGCCATGCTGGCCAACATCAAACTGGCCCGGAAAAAATACGCGGAAGCGCTCGAAATCGCCAACCGGGCGCTGGAGATCGACCCCGAGAATTTGCTGGCCCTCAATACCCGCAGCACGGCGCTGCTCAAACTGGACCGGAAAGAAGAATCCTTTCAAACAATCGAAGGCGCACTGCGCGAAGACCCGAACAACGCCTACACCCACACCAACTACGGCTGGGGACTGCTGGAAAAAGGCGACTACAAAAAGGCCAAGGAGCATTTTAAGGAAGCCCTCCAGAACGACCCCAACTCCCCGTTCGCCCAGGCCGGGCTGCTGGAGGCCATCAAGGCGAGCAACCCCGTTTACCGGCTGTTCCTGAAGTACGCCTTTTTTATGGGCAATCTGGCTTCCCGGTACCAATGGGCCGTTATTATCGGGTTTTATTTCGGCATGAAAGCATTGCGCGCGGTGGCCAGAAACAGCCCGGCCCTGCAACCCTACCTGACCCCGCTGATCATTGCCCTGGCCCTGATCGCCTTCTCCACCTGGGTCATCAACCCCATCGGCAACCTGTTCCTGCGCTTCAACAAGTACGGCCAGTTGCTGCTGGACCGGAATGAAAGAATGAGTTCGAATTTTGTGGCCGGCAGTTTTGCGCTGTTTGTGCTGGGTATGTTGCTTTACTTCGCCGGCCAGGACGACAAATTCCTGACGATAGCCGTTTTCGGGTTTGCCATGATGTTGCCCTTCGGCGTGATGTTTTCGCCTTCCAAAAACCAGTATATCCTGAAGATCTACGCAGCAGTCATGGCCATTATCGGCGTAGCCGCCATTATCGGGACTTTTTCGTCCGGCGAGATGTTCAACTCCATGACCTCGATCTTTATCATGGCCTTTGTGTTGTTCCAGTGGGTGGCCAACTACCTGGTTATTAAGGAAAATAACTGAAAAACATGCCGGCTGAATTGTTTGCGTTTGCGAAACTTTCAAAGTCGTTTACGTTTACGAAACTTTCAAAGTTTCGTAAACGTGTTTCCAATAGGGTCTTGTTTACGTTTACGAAACTTTCAAAGTTTCGTAAACGTGTTCACAACAGGGCATTGCTGCTGACCTACTGCCTGGCACTGGCCGTACCAGGCTCTGCACAGGTCGGGCGTGCCCCGGAAAAAGACAGCGCCGGCGCCAGAAAAGCACCCACGGCCGGGAACCCGAAAATCGTAAAGCCACCGGTCCTGGTTTCCGGGAACATCGGGTGTGGGATACAGGACCGGGCGGGCAATCTCTGGTTTGGCACCGGCGGCGCGGGCGTTTACCGCTACGACGGAACCGCTTTTGTCCGTTTTACGGAGCAGGACGGACTGCCCAGCGATCACGTAACCGCCCTGATCGAGGACAAGAAGGGAAATATCCTGGCCGGAACCAAAGCCGGCCTTTGCCGCTACGACGGGCACGCTTTTGTCCGGCCGACCGAAAACGAAGACGCCGGCAAAAACCACATTACCAGCCTGCTGGAAGACCGGCACGGCAACCTCTGGTTCGGCACGAAAAACAGTGGCGTGTACCGCTACGACGGGCAAACCTTTACCAATTTTCTGAACGGTCAGGAACCGGCCGGCAGCAAAAGCCAATTGATCCTGGACATTTTACAGGACCGGACCGGCAATATCTGGTTTTGCTCCTGGAACGGCGGCGGCGTGTGGCGCTACGACGGCCAAACTTTCGAAAACTTCAGCCCCCCGACCGAATATTACCGGCAGAATGAGGACGGAAGATCATCAGGCGAGGTGATCCCGACAGTCCCCGATTTTCAGCCGGGCGATCGTATTACCGACGACATGATCTTCTCCATATCGGAGGACAAAGCCGGAAACCTGTGGTTTGCCACCCGCGACCACGGCGCCTGCCGGTACGACGGTACATATTTTACCCCTTTCCGCGAGAATGAAGGCTTCCTGAGCAGAGGCGCTTACGCAGTTTTGGAGGATAAAAAGGGTTATCTGTGGTTCGCCACCGACCAGGACGGCGTGTGGCGGTACGATGGAAAGTCCTGCACGCAGTTTACCACCGCCGACGGCCTGGTCAACAACTCCGTTTTTTGCATTTTGGAAGATAAAAACGGAAACCTGTGGTTCGGTACGAGAGGCTTCGGATTGAGTCGTTTCGACGGGAAGACATTCATTACTTTTTCAGAATAGCAGGAACGGCCGGCGAGATCAATACGTTAACTGCACCATGATGAACACCCGTTACAACATGCAATGGCTGATAGAAAAATTTGAAAGCAACCCATGATCTATACCGACATCAAATTGCAACTGGCCGGACACCTGGAGTCCAACGAAACTTTGCTGTGGGGCGGCCAGCCCAGGCAGGGCATTATCTTCAGAAGTTCGGACCTTTTTCTAATCCCCTTTAGCCTCATCTGGTGCGGATTTGTAGTCTTCTGGCTCGTCACAGCCCTGGGCTCCGGAGTGCCCCTCATCTTTGCCCTCTTTGGAGTTCCCTTTCTGGCCATCGGGCTCGTTTTTACCGTAGGGCGGTTTTTTATCGATGCCAAACAACGCGAGAATACTTTTTACGGAATAACCGAAGACCGGATCATCATCAAATCGGGGGTATTTACTAAAAGTGTAAAGTCATTGAATATCAAAACACTATCCGATATCGAGGTAGAGGAAAAAAGCGACGGGACCGGCACCATTTCTATCGGGCCCAGGCACCCGATGACCGTCTGGTATGGTGGCATGAGCTGGTGGCCGGGCATGAAAGGGAGTCCGTCGCTGGACTATATAGATAATGTCAGGGCAGTGTATAACCAGATAATTTCGCTCCAGCGGAAAAAGTAAAAATACAGCTTGAGAAAAAATCGTCCTTCGCCGTCAGGGTAAACCCGCCCCTTGCGTGTCTTGAAAAAGTTTTACTCCGGAAAAGGAGTTCGTGACGCCATCAAATTTCACAAAAACAACTTTTTCAACACGTTATGAAAACAAAAGCCATTATTCCCGCCCTTATACTGCTTTTCTCTGCCCTGTTCCAGACCGCCTGCGAAGACGTGCTCGGCGTAAAAGGCAAAGGCGACAAGATCACCGAAACCCGCGACGTGGACAATTTTCACGCCCTGGAGATCAGCGCCAACGGCCAGGTCGACCTGCGGGTCGACAGCGTGTTCCGGGTGGAAGTGACCTGCGAGGAAAGCATCATCGATTTTCTGGAAACCGTAGAAGACGACGGTGTGCTCAAGATCTACTTCGACCGCGACGTGTACGACGTGGACGGGCTGCGCATCCGCGTCTCGGCCCCTAACTGGGACGCCATCGAAACCAGCGGCAGCATCGACCTGGATGCGCCCGATGCCATCAGCGGCGACCACTTGCGGGTGAACCTCTCCGGCAGCGGCAACCTGCGCTTCTTCGACGTGGACTTTCAGGAGATCGACGCCCAGACCAGCGGCAGCGCCAACCTGTTCCTGACCGGGCAAGCCGAATCCCTCGACGTCACCATCAGTGGCAGCGGCAACACCGACGCCCTCGACTGCCCGGTCCAGAACGCCAAAGTAACCATCAGCGGCAGCGGCAGCGCCCGCCTCGACGTATCCGAACTGCTCGAGGTCACCATCAGTGGCAGCGGCGATGTGGAGTACAAAGGCAGCCCGCAGGTGAACAGCCAGATCTCGGGAAGCGGGTCGGTGCGGAAGATATAAGTTTATGCAGCCGGGGGCTTGCGGATACGAAGTTTCCCGGGTTCCAACACCCACAAACAAGTGGCTGGGTCTTTTTCTTCCAGCAGCCGGAGAATCTGATGAACGATTTTTTCAATGGATTGAAGTGTAAGCGGACGGTTGGGACGAACCACGATAATGCCTCTGGTGGGCGCGGATGGGAATCGCAAAATGTTGCAGAAGTCCAAATCAAAGGTAACCAGGCATCGATTTTCTTCCTGTATAACCTGATAGAGGTTTGCATCGGATGTTCCGCTCAATCGTTCGCTCAACACAGAATGTGCATCGTGACCGGCGGCCGCAAAGTGTTCGCACATCCTTGGGCTGAAGTTTTCGTCTAGTTTCAAACGGTACATCGTTAAGAAAAGGCAACTTCTACATAATTTTCATGGCTCATTGCGGAGCCATAGGCAATGCAGGCAAGAATATCTTCGCGCTTTAATTGTGGGTAATTGTCTAAAACTTCTTCAACCGACACGCCTGACGCCAGAAAATCCAATATAAAGGAAACCCAGATTCGGGTGCCACGAATACACGGTTTACCAAAACAAATGTTTGGATCAACATTGATTCTTTGCAGGAGCGGATTGGTCATACCTAAAACATTTTTACAAAAATACGATTTTCAGAAGAGAAAGAACAAATAATTCACTGGCAAATCCATAGAAGCGGGTCGGTGCGGAAGATTTGACCGCGGCGATCATTCGTCGCCCCAATAACCCAGGGTCTGCCGTTTCCACTTCGGGCCTTTCCGCCGGATTTGCTCCAGTTTTGGGCTAAAAAAAGGATCCAACGTCGTTTCTCCGTCCCAGTACGGACCAAAATCTGCCGCGGAAAGGCCCGGCGGCGGCTGCACTTCGAACAAGCCTTTTTCCCGATTCCACAGATAGAGCAGATCGAGTTCATCGTGAAAGGCCCGGTCTTCATAATGTTCGCCCTCTTCCGTACAGATCACCTCATACGTGTAGTGTACCACGATGCTGTCGCCCGATAAACGGTAACTTCCGTCAATGGTCCGGAATCCCGGCCCGCCCATCAGACTTAAACCTTCCTGTTCTATCATATTCATGACTTCGACCAGAGAATCCCGGTATTGCCAGAATTGCAAAGAATGGCTGCTGAAACCACTGCCCCAACCATAACTGTACCCGATCAGGGCGGGCAGGTCCGGGTCGATGCGCGGGGGATTTTCGCCGTGCCAGAAGTCCAGCGCATCTATTTTGGTTAGGATGCGCCAGCGCCCCTCCTGCCGGTCGAGCCACTCGGCCGTGCCCATTTGGTTGTCCTCCACATACCAGACTATGGCTTCCGGCTCCTCGTCCTTATCCAGGTTGCCGGAAAGCCAGTGGATGACCGGCAGGTCCGCGGAATCCCGCCCGGGGTTGATCGCCCGCCAGAGTGAACGGGTGATGGTCCGGTTGTCCAGGTTGCGCAGGGAATCGACCTGAACCTCGCTCAGGAATATTTCGTCGGGCGGCGCCTGCGGGGATTTCGGCCGCGGCGAACAGGCGCCCAGGAGAACCAGCAGTGTAAACAGGAGAGTATTGCCGGACATAGCAGTTAATTTGCGGCCAAAATTCCGGGTAAATTCCTTCCCCGAACCACACCTTGGCATTTTCCATGCAAAATTTCCCGCGCTATGCCCTGCTCGGCCTCCTCATTGGCGACGCCCTCGGCGTTCCGGCCGAGTTCCGGAGCCGGTCCGAACTGAAAGCCGGTCCGGTGTCGGGCCTGACCGGCTACGGTACCCACCACCAGCCGCCGGGCACCTGGTCGGACGACGGCGCGCTGGCCCTGTGCCTGGCCGAAGCGTTGTGCGCGGGCTTTGACCTGGCCGCCATTGCCCGGCGTTTCACGGACTGGCTCTACCGCGGCCACTGGACACCGCATGGAGAAGTATTCGACGTGGGCATCGGCACCCGGCAGGCCATTGCCCGGCTGGAGGCCGGCGTGCAGCCCGACCTCGCCGGAGGAACCGGCGAATGGTCCAACGGCAACGGTTCTCTGATGCGGATCCTGCCGCTGCTCTTTTACCTGCGCGACAAACCGGAGCCCGAACGCTTCGAACTGACCCGGCAGGTGTCGGCGCTCACCCACGCCCACGTACGATCCGTCCTCGCCTGTTTCTACTATCTGGAATTTGCCCGCCTGGTCTGTACAGGGCTGGGTAAATACGCCGCTTACCGGGAAACGAACCTGCTTTTCCAAAACCGGCTGGCCACCACAGCGGCCGCCCAGCCGGAAACTGCGGAGTTCGCGCGCCTGGTGCAGGGCGATCTGCCGGCACTCGGCGAAAACGCCATCCGGGCCGACGGCTACGTGATCCACACCCTGGAGGCCAGCCTCTGGTGCGTGCTGACTTCCGGCTCCTACCGGGAAGCGGTGCTGAAGGCTGTCAATCTGGGTGAAGACACCGACACGACCGGCGCCGTGACCGGCGGCCTGGCCGGCCTGGTCTTCGGCCTGGACAGCGTGCCGGCGGAATGGATCCGACAGATCGCCCGGATCGACGAGGTCGAGGCCTTGATCCGGGTCTTCGGCCGGCGGTATGCGGGGTGATGTACGACCGAAAGGAGGCCGGGCTGGTACAGGTTTCTGCGCTGCGAAATGACAAGGCAGCCCCGGGCTTTTCATCAGGCCTTGAGGCTGAGCAGCCTGGCGCTGGCTTGCCATCCCGTAGCGCAGCGGAGGGAACTGCACAACGCAAGGTCACCGCAATGAACCGCAAAAAGTAGTCTTTTTTATACCTCGCTCTTTTCCCCCCTTTATGCATACGGTTTAACCTGTTGTAACGCTACGTGGGAAAACCCGCGCAAGACGCCGCGTAAAGCGGACGGTTCTCAACAGGATGACCAACGGTAACGGAGTAACTCATTCGTCAGACGACGACCTAAAGTCGTCAGGCGAGCCGGTCAGCCACAACTCCAGTTCGAATTCCCCCACCCCCGTCCGGTTTTCTGAGTAAGGCAGCACCTGTACTTCGCGGACCCAGTCCAGTGCCTTTAGTGCCTTGAGCCAGCGGTTCAGGTCGGTACTCTGGCGGGAGATACCTTTGATGCGGATCACGCCGGACTGGAAGTGCAGTTCCTTGTCCTGGAACTTGCCGGCTTTTTCGGCCGGGTTCACCTGCAGGGCGGTGAGCCGGATTCCCTCGGACACCGAAGCGCCGATCCGGTCGGCGTACCAGGCGCTCAGGCCGGGCTGTCCGCCTCCGGTGCTGCCGATATAGCGCTGGCGCTCCTGGTACAGGCGTTGCAGGGAATCGAGGTAGGCCAGTTGCCGTTCGTGACGGGCCAGGACGAGTGCCTGCCGGCCCAGCCGGTCCTGGTAGTTAAAATAAAACAGGGTGTTGGCCAGCAAGCCGAGCAGCAGCAGGGCCAGGAAGGCGATGCCTCCGGTCAGGAACAGTTTTTCGTGCCGGTATTCCCGGCGGGCACTGTCGAGGGAGGGCAGGTTCTGCAGGCCCGTGTCGGTGTCGAGCAAGCGGCCCAGCGCCGCGGAAAAGGCCAGAATATGGCCGGTATGCAGGTCCGATCCGCCCGGGAGCGCCTGTTCCGGCGCGTCTTCGCCGTCCGCCTGAAAACCCGTAACGGCGCCCGATTCATGGGTAAGAAGCCATTTTGCCACGGGCAGTGGCTGCGGCGCCTCGCGGAAAGCCGCCAGAAAATTGCCAACGCCCGCAAAGGCGAGGTCGGCGGCCAGCACCCGGAAGCCGCGCTCTTCCAGCAAGCGGATACAGACCAGCAGGGATTCGGCGCGCATCAGGGCAAAGGCCTGCCCGTCGGGCAGATCGAGGGTTTGAAAGGCAAATTCCTGGATCTGGAGGTTGGGCAGCAGGTGGGCGAGCACGTCGCCGGGTTCGCCGCCGGTGCCCGGGCCTTTTTTTACCAGCACGCCTTTCCCGTTCACCACCAGTCCGACCGGGATGTTCCTGGGCAGTTTTTCGGTTAATTGTTCCGGTGTGCAAGGCGCAGCCGATTTTTCCACCACTTCCGCCTTGCCGGATCTCTGTTCCAGCACTACGAAGTCGCACGCGAAGTTGCCCGCGCCGTCGGGGCGGATCTCCACCCCGGCTACGGTACGGGGCGATACGAAGGTGCGGTGCAGCCATTGCCTGAACATGGGCCGGTCAGTTGACGATGGTGGGTTTGACGAAGATCAGCAGTTTGTCCTTTTGTTTCATCTTTTTGGTGCGTCCGAACAGCCAGCCGATCAGCGGTATTTTCGACAAAATGGGCACGCCGCGCCGGGTTTTGCTTTTGGACTCGTATTCCAGTCCGCCCAGCACCACCATTTCGCCGTTGCGCACCCGGATCAGCGATTCGAATTTCCGCGACACTTTGGGCGGCGGCGCGTTCAGCGTCGACTCGCCGATGAACTCGGATTGCTCGAAGTAAATGTTCAGCGTCACCTGGTCGTCGCCGGAAGTGATGGGTGTGATGTCGATGTCGAGGTTGGCGGCGGCCTCACGGAACACGGTGGCCTGTACCGGCACCGGCCGGTCGGTACCCGGATACGACACCTGTTGCTCCTGGTAGTAGCGGGTCTGGCCGATGCTGAGCGTGGCCCGGTGGCTGTTCAGCGTCGATAGTTTGGGTGTCGATTTGATCTCGATGATCCCGTCTTCCTGCACGGCTTTCAGCGTCAGGTAAAAATCCGGCGAGACGCGGCCCAGGTTGATGATGTCGCGGCCGGCCAGCAGTTTGAGCAGGTCGTTGATGGCGTTGGGACTGAAGGAAAAATTGATCCCCCCTTTGTCGGCCGTGCTGGAAATGACGCTGCCGCCGGCGGGTATGCCGCCCTTCGTGACACCGGCTTCGAGGCCCAGGTCGCTCAGTTTATCAGTCTGCACGTCGATCAGCACTACTTCGATCAGGATGACCGGCACCAGTTTGTCTATTTCGGTAAAAAACTGTTCGACGTTGCGGATGGACTGCTGCGAACCGCTCAGGATGATGCTGTTCAGTTCGGGCATGGTGTCGATCGCGATGTCGTACTTGTAACTTTCGGGGATCAGGCCGGTCACGCCGCGCACCGAGCGGTTCTGGAACTGGAAGATCTTGTGGCCGCGCATCGATTCGGCGGTCCGGCGGCCAACGATGTACAGGCCGTCCTTTTCGGTAAAATCAAAGGAGGTGTTTTTAAAGATCTGCCGCAGCAGGTCGCGGAAAGCGATCTGGCGGGCCTGGATGGTCACCGTGGCGCCGCTGCCGGCCGCCGCATTGAGGCCGCCGGGCTGATTGAAGGCCGGGCCGTTGTTGAACCCAGCCTGGCTGAAGGCCGGGCCACCCTCCGGCAGCAGGTAGTAGTCGATGTCCAGTTGGGCGGCCGCTTCTTTCAGCACGTCCAGCACGTCGGCGTTCACGGCCTGGATGTTGACCTGGTCGGCGCCGGTGCGTTCGATCTGGAAAGTGGCGCTGCGGTTGGGGTTGTACGGCTGGCCCGCGGCGGCGCCCGCTGGCGCCTCCGCCGGGAAGCGCGACTCCAGCCGGAAGTAGTCGGCTTCACGTTTGAGGTTCAGGTTATTGTTGCCGGCCAGTTGTTTGAGAGCGCTTTCCAGGCTCGCCTGTTCGATGTAGCCGTTGACACGAGTGAAGCGGACGGAGGGGTCGAGCACGAGGTTGCGGCCGGTCAACCGGGCAATTTTCTGGGCGACCAGGTCGAGGGTGTCGTCGCGCAGGTTCAGGGTCAGGAAGCCGGAATCCGGCTCGTAGGAGATTTCGGCCGCGCGCGCCGGCGGCGGCACCGGCGGGGGCTGGCTGAAAGGCAGGAACGTGATGATGGAGCCGGTAAAGCGCAGGTCGAGCCGGTTGGTGTAGCAGAGGTGCAGCACCACGTCGCGGGCCGGGGCGTTGGTAAACGATACCGACACTGTGCTGGCCTCCAGCCCCGGCATCGCCGTCATGTTGAGTTTGGTGGATTCCGCCAGGAACGAGATCAGGTCCTTGGTCAGCCCGTCGAAGGTAATGCTGATGGGCTGATTCAACTGGACCCCGCTGGCGGCCAGCGCATCCAGCCGGCGGGCCAGGCTGTCGATGCGGGCATCCTGGGCTTGGGCGCCCCGGACGACAGCAGCAAAAAAGGCGATTAAGAGGATTACTTTTTTCATCCAGTGCGATCAGTAGTAAGTCATAAGAATGGGATATATCTCCTTCAGGCCGGTTTCGCCGGAAAGCAGCAGTTGAAGCGCGTTCTCCTGCAGGGGGGTAATGCCTTTTTCCTGCAACAGGTCGCGTACGTCGAGCCGGGCGTCCTTGATGCAGGCCGCCAGGTCGCGGTCCACCGGTATCACTTCGTACACGGCCTGCCGTCCTTTATAGCCGGTAAAATAGCACTGTTCGCAGCCTTTCGGCTCAAAGGCGAACTCCAGCGCTGCCGGCGGCTTGAACTGCCGGGGAAAGGCCAGCGCCTCCCGGGGCACTTTGGCCTTGCAGTAGGGGCACAGCCGCCGCACCAGCCGCTGGGCCACCGCCGTGTTCAGGGTATCGGCCAGCAGGTAGGGCGGCACGCCCATGTCGACCAGGCGGGCCACGATGCCCCAGGCGGAGTTGGTGTGGATGGTCGACAACACCAGGTGACCGGTCAGCGAGGCGCGGATGGCCATGTTGGCGGTATTCACGTCGCGGATCTCGCCGACCATGATGATGTCGGGATCCTGCCGGAGGAAGGTACGCAGGGCGCTGGAAAAGTCCAGTCCGATGGCCTCGCGCAACTGCACCTGGTTGATGCCCTCCAGGGTGTATTCGATGGGGTCTTCGATGGTCAGGATGTTGCGCTCCAGGTTGTTTAGCATCTGGAGGGTGGCGTACAGCGTGGTGCTTTTGCCCGAGCCGGTCGGGCCGCTGATGAGTACCATCCCGCTGGGCTGCGACACGCCTTCCCGGTAGTGCCCGAGGTCGGCGTCCCGGAATCCGAGCGACTGGATGTCGATGCGGGTTTCGCTGCCGGCCAGCAGGCGCATCACGATCTTTTCGCCGTGCAGGGTGGGCAGCGACGATACCCGGATGTCGAATTTGTAAGCGCCCTGGGCGATGAAAATGCGCCCGTCCTGGGGCAGGCGTTTCTCCGAAATATCGAGGTTTGCGCGGATCTTGATCTTGTTGACCAGGGCCGGGTATTCCTCCAGCGGCATACTGTAGCGCTCCACCAGCACGCCGTCGATGCGGTAGCGGATGCGGCAGCGTTTTTCGTAGGGTTCCAGGTGGATGTCGGAAGCGCCGGTCTGCCGGGCTTCGCCGATGAGTATGTCGAGGTCGAATTTCCGGGTGAAACCGCCGGCCGCAACCCGCGCCTTTTCCGGGCCGCCCGCCGGGGCCCCGTTCCCCTCGCGGCGGTAATACCGGCTCAGGGCCTGGCGCAGTTCGTCCGCGTCCACGGGTTCGAGCAGTATATTTTTCCCCGACACGATGCTCAGTTCGTCCTCCAGGTCGCTGTCCCGGGCGGCGGCGTACAGCCAAAGGTGGCCGGAGTCGTGCCGGTAGGGCAGCACGCCGTAATGCCAGGCCTGGGCCGGGGTCAGTTGTTGCAGCGTTTCGGACGGGATGGTGTCGGGTATCATAAGGGTATGAAGCGGTCGAACAGCAGCCAGAGGGCCAGCCAGGCGGCCAGGCCGCCCGCCAAAGGTATTGTTTGAAACGATCCGGTGTAAAAAATCCTGACAAGAAGCGCAACCACCAGGGTCAGAAAAACGCCCGTTGCGTAATACCAGACGAACCGGAACGGTGTCAGGGCCGGCGCCACGGCGATGAGGAAAAGCCAGTCGCCCAGGCCGATGTAGCGGTCCAGCACCTTGCTCACCCGGCGGTGTTTCAGGGCGAACCACAGCCAGGTGAGGCCGGCTTGCAGGGCCAGGAAAAACAGGTTGAAAGCACTGTCGTTCAAGAGAAGCGGAAGGCTGCCGGAGCGGCTCCAGGCCAGCCCGGTGCACCCTGCCGCGAGGGCCAGCAATTGCGGCAGCGACACCGCGCGCGACCGTAAATCGCTGTACGCCACCGTGGCCAGCAGACCCAGGGTGAGCGCCATCCACCACCAGTCGGCTGCCATGTCAGTCCTTGGTTATTTCCCGCAGGGCGCCGTCCTCGCTGATCTCCCACTCGTTGAAGTTGCCGTCCTGGTCGAAATCGACCACGGCGCGGGCCCGGGCGGTAAAGCCGGTGGCGGAGACCCCGGTGATGTCGATGCGGTATTTGGCGTTGCCGCCTTCCAGCACGGTTTTTTCCGGCTCGAAGCCGATCTCCGGCAGGTCCGCCGAGTATTTGACGTGCATCTGGTGGTAACTTTTCTGGAGTTTCTGGATGGTGGTCAGGGCCTGCTGGGCCTCCAGGCTGTGGGTTTTGGAGATCAGCGGCATCAGGTTGGGCAGGGCGATCAGCATCAGGATGCCGATGATGACCAGCACGACCAACAACTCGGTGAGGGTGAATGCTTTGAAGGGGACGGGGCGTTTCATGTTTATTTATTTTCCCGGCAATATTGGCGCTTTTTATGATTTGTGCAAATATTGTACGGCCAATAATTACCAGGCTTTGCGGTTGAGCCGCCCGGCTTGGGCTGGTCATCCCGTAGCGCAGCGGAGGGAACTACACAACTCAAGTCCACCTCGATGGACCGGAAATAGTAGTTTCCGGAATAACCTGCCTTGTTAGCCCCTGATTCGCATGACTCCTGTAAACATCTGAAATCACCGCACCAGGGCAACCGTGGAGGAAGCCACCACCCGGCCGCCCGGATCCGACCAGGTGATCCG
>WBZQ01000764.1_pt1 | contig 23924 bp, 17 predicted proteins | sample 5204251 | NCBI WGS metagenome assembly WBZQ01 (sample SAMN12412402, study PRJNA552823) | activated sludge metagenome | isolation source: activated sludge from nitrification reactor of wastewater treatment plant... | place: USA: Virginia | collected 2017-09
CACAGTTGACCTTTCCGGGGTGGTCGGCTCAAATGAATTACGCTTGCTACAAAGATGGAACCTGTTTGAGGTTCTTCCGAGACAAAAAGTTGGGATACCCCGCAATTTAACCTCTGATTCGCATAATTTGTGCCTGCATAGTCGCCGTAGCGCGGCGAAAGATTTGTAGCCCCACATCAGGCAAAATGGTGGAGGTACAGCGCACCGAAATAACATATTCCGGTGCGCTGCACCTCGGGTTGGATCATGCGCCACGCCTCTACAAATATCGCGGGGCACTGCCCCTGCCCCGGTTTCCCCGGAATAATCGGCCTGCTTTGATCAAAATTCAAGTGACTGAGTACAAAGTCCACCTAACGTCCACCTAACGTCAACAAAGTCCACCTAACGGCCACCCAACGTCAACTTAACGTCCACATAACGGCTCTACAACCTCAAAATTCAATATCTTTGCCTTGATTCGGCGCCAGGACGCTTCAGGAGAACAAAAACTACGCGGCGTACCGAATCAGCATATGACCGACGTTATTCAACTGCTGCCGGAAAATGTAGCCAACCAGATCGCTGCGGGGGAAGTGGTGCAACGCCCCTCCTCGGTAGTCAAGGAGTTGCTTGAAAATGCGATAGATGCCGGCGCCACCCAACTCAAACTCATCATTCGCGACGCAGGAAAAACCCTGATCCAGGTGATCGACAACGGCTGCGGCATGTCCGAAACGGACGCCCGGATGAGTTTCGAACGGCATGCGACTTCCAAAATACGCGAAGCCAAAGACCTGTTTGCCATCCACACCATGGGTTTCCGGGGCGAAGCCCTGGCTTCCATCGCGGCCGTGGCCCAGGTGGAGATGCGGACCCGCCGGGCTACCGACGAACTCGGCACCCGCATCGTGATCGAAAGTTCCACGGTGAAGACGCAGGAGCCCTGCCAGAGCCCGACCGGCACCAGTATTTCGGTTAAAAACCTGTTTTTCAACGTGCCGGCCCGGCGCAACTTCCTGAAAAGCGAACCCGTGGAAATGCGCCACATCCTGGAAGAATTCCAGCGGATCGCGATGGCCAACCCCGACCTGTTTTTCTCCCTGCACCACAACGACGCGGAAATATTCCACCTGCCGCCCGGCAACCTGCGCCAGCGCATTGTCAAGATATTCGGCGAGGCGGCGAACAAAAAACTCGTGCCGGTACAGGAAGAAACCGATATTCTCAAGATCACCGGTTTTGTCGGCAAGCCTGATTATTTTAAAAAAGCCCGGGGCGAGCAATTGTTTTTTGTCAACAAGCGCTTCATCAAAAGCAATTACCTGCACCACGCCGTGGTGAGCGCCTACGAGGATCTGCTGCCGGCCGATGCCTTCCCGTTGTACGTGCTCTTTCTGGAGATTAACCCCATGCGGATCGACATCAACGTGCATCCGACCAAGCAGGAGATCAAGTTCGACGACGAAAAACTGGTGTACAATTACCTGAAAGTTACCGTTCGTCACGCTTTGGGCAGCAATAACATCACCCCTACGCTCGACTTCGAGCAGGAGCCGGCGTTTCAGGCGACCCCCACCCGCACTCCTTCCCTGCGGCCCGAGTATGACCGCCCGGCTTCGGTCGGCGATTACGGCCGCAACACCGGCCGCAGCGACGACGAGCGCCGTCATGAGGACAACCTGCGTCACTGGCAAAAACTGTACGAGGGACTCGAACTGATCGACAAGGCGGACACGCCACCGCAGTCGCCGGAAAGCGAGCCGGAATTGCCGAGCGAGCCGGTGGTTCAGTTCCAGGTACGGTCCAGCGCAGAAAACGCCGCCCTGGACGACGAAAGCAATTCGTTTTCCAAAAGCCAGAAAGACCCCTACCAGATCCACGGACAGTATATCGTCAGCCACATCAAGTCCGGCTTCCTGCTCATCGACCAGCAGGCCGCCAGCGAGCGCATTCTCTACGAACGCTACCTCGAAGCGCTCGGTACCCAGCCCATCGCCACGCAAAAAATGCTGTTCCCCAAAACCCTCGAACTGCCTCCGGCCGATGCAGCCCTGCTTCGGGAAATAGTGGACGAGGTGAACCGGCTTGGGTTCGAGATCGCCGAATTTGGCGGGAATACCTTCGTCATCCACGGTACTCCGGCCGATCTGAGCGGTATTCCGGAGGAAAGGCTGCTGGAAAAGGTACTGTCGCAATACAAGGACAACCTCGAACTACAGCTCGGTACGCAAGACAATCTGGCCCGGGCCATGGCCCGCAGTGCGGCCGTGCGCCGCGGGCAGCCGCTCAGCATTCCGGAAATGCAGGACCTTATCGATCAACTCTTCGCCTGCTCGGTGCCCTACAGCAGCCCTTCCGGACGCAACTGCTTCGTCGCTTTCGAATTGTCGGAATTGCAGAAAAGGTTTGGCGGGTAGTTTTTTTACAAAGGGCCCACTGCCCACTGCCCCTCACTCCACCAGAATCTCCGGGTGCGGCACCGACCACTGCCGGTCCAGGGTGAGCAGTACGACGGAATCGCCTTTTTTGCAGTCTTTCAGGACCTTTTGGATGTCGAGTTCGCGGTAGGTTTTCTCCGACCATAACAGCAGCGTCTTGGTGCTACCGTTGCGGATAGCCACCTTAAAAGGGATTTTATCGCCGCGTTTCAGGTCCTCGCCCTCGGTAAAAAAGACCGGGCGCAGGGTCAGTTCGCCGGTTGCGGTGGCGGCCATCACACAGGTGCCTGTGGTGGTATACTCATTGACCACCAGTTTTTTACCCAGAAAGGCGCCGGCACAACTGGAAAAATCCTCCCGCTGGGCCTGAAGCGTGCCGGAAAGCGCCAGGAAAGTGATGAAGAGCCAGGTTTGTTTTTTCATTGTTCTTGTTTTTAAACAATATAGAGTTGGGCCTAGAATGGGGAACAAAACTATGGGTGGCCGGCCGGCCGGGGTTAAAACCCCTGTAAAACAGTGTAAAAGAAGTGTAAAACCATGTTTTCACGATTAAAGGACCGTATTTTTGACCCCATGAACGTAAGTGGAAAAGGTCATTTATGGACGGCCCTGATCGCCCTGGCCCTGGCCGGACTGCTGGCTCTCCAGGCGGTGTGGCCGCAGCAACCGGTCAGTTCCGTCGAAGAACGCCAGTTCGCCGAACAGGTCAACCTGGCCCTGCGCCAGACAGCCCATCGCCTGCTGGCCCTCGCCGGCAACCATACCGGCACCATTCCGCCGGTACAACAGGAGGAAAAAAACGTCTGGCTGATTCGCCTGGAGCAGGAGTTCGACTACGACAGCCTCTCTCCCATCCTGCGCGAAGCCCTGCTGCTGAACCGGGTGGAGGGGAATTACAGTGTGGCGGTGTTGGACTGCCAATTCGACCAGATCATGCTTGGCTACACGGCCAATACGCAAAAGCCGGTCACCGAGATACCCTGCGGCGGCCGCGAACAAACGCCCGGCTGTTACAACCTGCGGGTAACCTTCCCGGACCGGGCGGCAACAAATTCAGCCGATGGCGGCAGCCGTCTGTGGGCTACGCTGGCCTGCTGTCTGCTGCTGGCCTACTCGCTGTTCGGACTGGTCGTTTTTTACCGACGCAAGTATTTACCCGGTGTAACGGCCCCGGTACCGGCCGTGGATCGTGCGGGTGCGCCCTTTGTTGCACCGCCCGCCCCGAACGGGCAAAACGCCCTGCATTTCGGTCGTTCCGTCCTGTACGTGGACAACCAGAAACTGAAAACCGGTCCGCTGGAAAAAGACCTCACCTATCGTGAGGCCAAACTCCTGCAGTTGTTCGGCAAAAACCCGAACCGATTGCTTGAACGCGATCATATCCTCAAGTCCGTCTGGGAGGACGAAGGCATTCTGGTCGGCCGCAGTGTGGACGTATTCGTATCCCGGCTGCGCAAACTGCTCAAAGACGACGACACCATCACAATCGTCAACGTACACGGAGTGGGGTACCGGATGGAAGTGAAGGATAATTTGATAATGGGGTAATGAGGGAATGGGATAATGGGGATAACAGAATATTGCATCCATTTACCTCCGGATATCCAACTACACCCAAGAGCCACCGCTCATTATCCCATTCCTCCATTACCAGATTATTTCATTTTTTGTAATTTGATGATATGGAGTGAGTTGTGCCCCGAAGGCGCGGAAGCCCTTTTCGATGCGGCGGTTCATGCTGCCTTCGAAGTCGAGGCTCAGTCCGTGTTCGGAACAGAATACCAGGGCTTGCCAGAACAGCAACCAGACGGCGCTGGAGGTTTTGAACGCCGGGTCGGCGCCGGTGAGCAGTACGGAGCCTGAACGCTCGTCGAAGGCCAGGCAGAGGGCGGCATGGGGCGCTCCGCTGCGGTGGTCGCGGGCGATGAAGCAGGCCACCTGGCCGCGCTCCAGAAGGGCGGCGTGGAGGCGGCGGAAAGTTTCGGAAGTATAGGGCGGGCGCAGCCCTTGCCGCCGGAAAGACTGCCGGTGCAGGTCGAATAACAGGAGCGGGGAGGCATCAGCGCGCTGCACCGTCACCACCTTTTCCGCTTTTTTGAGATCGGTTCGCAGCGTATTTTTAAACCCCGCCCGTACTTTTTCCAAGTCTCTCAGGTCCGGGAAAAGGTAGGTATACCGGGTGCTTTGCCGGAAGCCGGCCCGGTAAAATGGCATCCAGTTCGTTACTGCCGGGTGAAAATTTTGCCGGAAAAACACCGTGCGGGGTAGTTGGCGGATGAGTTCGTTCAACGCCTTTTTTTCAAAATCATAGCGTTTCAGAGGCCTGGTGTCGGTAGCGGGCGGGTAGTGCAGCCAGGGCCCGCCATAGGCGGTAAGCGGAGCCTGCCGGATGAGGGGCAGCCCGAATCGCTGCGTCCGGTAATAAGGCAAGGCGCCCGCAACCTCTCCATTTCCATTCAGAGCCAGGCAAACGTCCCAGGCTCCGCCTGTGCCAACGGCATCGAGCCACCAGGGCTGGAAGTGCAGCGGTACGTAGTGCCGGGAACAGAAATCGGCGTATTGGGTTTTGCGCTCGCTCACGGTTGCCTATTTTTGCTGCGAAGTACTACGGATTTGTTGAAAGGTTGGAAGTTGAAGGTTTAAAGTTGAAGGTTTAAAGTTGAAGGTTTAAAGTTATTCCTTATCGAACTGGAACTCTTAATCCAGGGTGTTTTGGGCGCGTCTTATGTTTGTGACGCTGCTCGGCAAGAATCTGTCCGCGCCGCGGGTGATGCCCGGGTCGAGTGGACGGATTCCTGCAAAATGACAAGGAGCCTTGGCCTGGCGCTTGCAGCGATCGAATAATACAATGCAGCCATATCATCGTCCTCACCTGTAACCTTCAACCTGTAACCTTCAACCTTCAACCTTCAACCTTCAACCTTCAACCACTAACCCATGACTCTGCGCGAATTTTTCGACTACCTCAGCGCCAATCCGCTGGTAGTGATGGCTTTTTTTCTCGGGATTCCGTTCACAGCCATCCTGGCCGGGATCATGGGCCGCGGAGAAGGACACCTGTCGCCCTGGCGGTATCTGTACGCCGTTTTGATCTATCTGGTTTGTGTGCCGGGCATCTTTGCGGCGGCTTTGGCCGTTTATCTGTTTTTGTTCGAGCGGGGCGGGAGTATCTTCAACGTGAATCTGCTGACCCAGGTGGCGCCCATAGCGTCCATGATTATCACGCTGGGGGTTATCCGCCGCAACGTTTCGTTACAGGATGTGCCGGGGTTTGACAAATTGTCCAGCCTGATGCTCATGATCGCTTCGGTATTTGTACTGATGTACTTTCTGGACCGTCTGCATCTGGTGGCCTGGGTCAATGTGCCGGTCGTCTACCTGATCCTCATTGTGGCCGGATTGCTGCTGGCATTCCGGTACGCGCTAAAAAGTTTTATATCCTGATGCAGTACGGTTTTTGGTTATTGGCGGTTGGTTGCTGGGTATCGGTCGTTTTGATCGCTTGCAGCGAACCGGATGAAGAAAAACGCCAGGTTTTTACGGAAAACGACGTGGCCATCGAGATGGGGCGCAATGTGGAGATCCTGTACTCCGACAGCGCCATCGTGCGGGTGCGGGTGACCGGACCGGTATTGCACAACTACACTGAACGGGAGAACCCCCGGCAGGAATTTCCCGAGGGGGTCAAGATCGATTTCCTGGAACCGAACCTGTCCGTCAGGAGTACCCTAACCGCCAAAACCGCCGTCCGGTATCAGGAAAAAGGCCAGATCATCGCCCGCGACAGCGTCATTCTGGTATCTTCGAAACAGGAACGGCTCGATACGGAAGAGTTGATCTGGGACGAAAAAACCGCCAAAGTGTTTACCGAAAAATTCGTGAAGGTCTCCAAGCCCGGCGAGATCATTTACGGCTTCGGACTGGAGGCGGAACAGGATTTTTCCTACTGGAAGATCACCGTGCCGAAAGGACGGATAAAAGTGGAACAACTCGACGAGGCCCTGAAATAATGACTGGCGGATCGGTGACTGGTTGGAATAGTGACTGGTTGGCCAGTCATCGGATTCCAATCGAACCAATCGACCAATCGAACCAATCATCAAAACATGGACGACCCGTTACCCAAACAGCAGCATCTTTCCTGGGCTTCGGCCCTCCGACTCGGCAGCCACACCTTTCCGGCCACCCTGCTGCTGACGGTATTGGCCACTTTGGCCGCCCTGGGATTGATCCCTTTTCTCAACTATGCGCTGGGTTCGGGCTGGGTTGCGCCGCTGGTGGCGGTACTGATTCTTTTTTTCGTGCTGCTGCTGTTCAAAAACCTGATATTTAAGAACATCTACCGCAACGCTTCGGGCGACGGCGACACCGCGCTGCTGGAATACCTGGTGCAGCAGAACGCTTCGGGCGCGCCCGGCGAGGAAGAAGTGGAAATGGAACTGCTCGAAAACGCCCTGCACCTCAAGCAGGTGCGCGCCCACGACTGCATGGCCCCGCGCCCGGAGATCGTGCACGTGGACGTGCAGGCCACGGTGGACGAACTCCGGGAATTGTTCATCGAAAGCGGCCTGTCCCGCATTCTGGTCACCGACGGCGACCTCGACAAGGTGCTCGGCTACGTACACATCCAGCAGTTGTTTACCCAGCCGGCCGATATCCGCAGCATGGTCATGCCCATCCGTTTCGTGCCGGAAACCATCCAGGTGAACGACCTGCTCAGCAAGTTTATCAAAAACCGCACGAACATTGCCTGCGTGGTCGACGAATACGGCAGCCTGGCCGGCCTGGTTACGCTGGAAGACGCCCTGGAACAACTTTTCGGCGACATCGACGACGAACACGACCAGGAAGAGTTCATCGAGGTGTGTCTCTCCGACCGGGAATACCTGTTCTCCGGCCGCCTCGACGTCGATTATCTCAACGAAAAATACCCGGCCCTGTCACTGCCGGCCGGCGAGTACAACACCCTGTCCGGATACCTGGTGACCGCTACCCAGACCATTCCCGAACAAGGCGCCCGCCTGCTCCTCGACGGTAAAACTTTCGTGCTGGAACTGGTCAGCGACCGGAAGATCGAAACCGTGCGGGTGTTGTTATAAACAGTTTTCACAATGTTTTTCAAATTCCGCCCCGCCACATGACCTTTTTCGATATAAGTCGTTTATTGTGTGTACTTTGCTCACGATGACCGCCTTTCGCCAGATATATTATTCCTTCCCCGTGCGGCTGCTCTCCCTGCACTTTCGCAACCACCTGGTGCTGATAGGTCTGTGGGTATTCCTGCTGTTGCTGATGACCGGCGAGGTCGGGCGTTTTTTCGGGATGCACTACCTGTTGCTGACCCCGGAATTTCGCGGCGAAGTCGGTTTCTGGAGTTTTTTCATCACCGGCGCGGCCTTCGGCGCCTACGTGATGATCTGGAACCTCACCACCTACCTGCTTACCGCCAACCGTTTTCCCTTCCTGGCTACGCTGAGCGCCCCGTTCACCAAGTTCTCGCTGAACAACGGAGTTATTCCGCTGGTCTTCCTGGCCATCTATCTGGTCTCGTCTATCCTTTTTCAAAAACACGACGAACTGAACAAAACGCCGGAAGTGCTGACCAACATCGCCGGCTTTCTGCTCGGCGCGGCCGGCCTGGTGAGCGTGCTGGCCGGCTACCTGTACTTTACTAACAAGGACATCGGCTGGTTTTTGCGTCCCGGCGAGTTCATCCCCATGCCGGGTGCCAAACTGCTGGCGCCGGGGCAGCGGCTGCCCACCCTCTGGGAGATTCGCGAGGGCGCCACCCGCTGGCGGGTGGATACCTACCTGACCGAACGCCTGCGCCCGCGCCTGGTGCGCAGCGTCGCGCACTACAACTCCAAAATGCTGTCGCAGGTATTCCGCCAGAACCATTTCAACGCCGTGGTCGTGCAGATCATCATGCTGGTGCTGCTCATGGTCCTGGGCGCCTTTATGGAAAGCGAGTGGGTGCGCATCCCGACGGGGGCCACGGTGTTTATTCTGGCCAGCATGGCCATGTCCATGTTCGGCGCCATCACCTTCTGGTTCCGCCAGTGGGGCACCCTGATCTTCGTCAGCCTGCTGCTGATGGTCAACTACATCACCAGTTTCGGCCTCTTCAACTACCGCAACCGCGCCTACGGGCTCGACTACCGCCCGGAAAACCGGGTGGAGTACTCCTATCCGGCCCTGGAAAAACTGTGTACCAGGGAGAACATCCGCCGGGACCGGGAAGTTACGCTGAGCATCCTCAACAAGTGGCTGGCCAAAAACCGCACCCCCTCGAACCCCAAACCCAAACTGGTCTTCATCTGCGTGTCCGGCGGCGGCATCCGCTCCTCGCTGTGGACCATGCAGGTGCTCCAAAAGGCCGACCGGACCACCGGCGGAAAACTCCTGCGCCAGTCCATGCTCATCACCGGCGCCTCGGGAGGCATGCTCGGCGCCGCCTATCTGCGGGAACTGTACCTGCGGCAACAGGAAGGGGCCTTACTGTCCGTCCACGATTCCAGTTACATCGAAGACGTGGGCAAGGACCTGCTCAACCCCGTTACCTTTTCCATCATATCCAACGACCTGTTTTACCCGGCCTCTACCTTCCAATTTGCCAATTATACCTACCGCAAGGACCGGGGCTATCTCTTTGAAAGCCAGATCAACGAGAACTGCCAGGGCATTCTGTCGAAACGCCTGGCCGACTACCGCCGGGCGGAGCGTGATGCGGCCATCCCGATGCTCATCATGTCGCCCTTCGTGCTCAACGACGCGCGCCGCCTGCTCATCAGCCCGCAGGGCGTATCCTACCTGATGAAACCCCACGACACCGGGCGTCTTTCCGCGCAACTCGAAATCGACGGGGTGGATTTCGGCAGACTGTTCGCCGGACTACAGGCCGACAGCCTGGCCTTTACCAGCGGGCTGCGCATGAACTGTACTTATCCGTTCATCCTGCCCAACGTCTGGCTACCCACCAACCCTTCCATCGAAGCCATGGACGCCGGTTTCCGCGACAACTACGGCGTTACGCTGGCCGTACGCTTCGCTCATACCTTTCGCGACTGGATCCTGGCCAACACCGGCGGCGTAATCATCGTGCAGGTGCGCTGCTGGCAGAAGATCGATCCCATCCCGAAAAGCGACGCCAAGGGTATCCTGCACAGCCTGATGAACCCCATCAATGCCGCCACCCACCTCACCTCCATGCAGGACTTCGAGCAGGACGAAATGCTGGCCCTGCTCGACGACGCCATGGGCAAAAACAAGGTGGAACTGGTGCGCTTTATCTACAACCCGGTGCGCAAGGAGAACGAAGCGTCGCTGAGCCTGCACCTCAGCACCCGGGAAAAACTGGACGTGTTGCAGTCGTTCTATGCGCCGGAGAACCAGGCGAATCTGAAGTACTTGCAGCAGGTGCTGCGGTGACCGTTTTGTATTCCTTTGCCATGTCCAGATACCCTCTCGATCCGCAATTGATCTCCCGCATTCGCCACCTGGTGGAGGAAAATTTTACCCGCTACTTCGACCTGTTCTGCCAGTACAACATGAACCCCGAACTCGGGCTGGAGTGCTTTAAAACCGCCGCCCGGCAAAAGGCCGAACTGGAACACGCGGGGTTCACCGTAACGGAAAGTGTAGGCGGGAAAACCGGCCTGGTCGGCGTGCTGAAAAACGGCGAAGGCCCAACCATCCTTTACCGGGCGGACATGGACAGCCTGCCCGTACCCGACGAACGCCCGGAGGCCTGGCGCTGCACCGACGGCAAAACCGGCAGCCAGTGCGGCCACAGCCTGCACTCCGCGCTCCTGCCCTTTGTCGGGCACTGTTTGTATCAACTCCGCGATGCCTGGCGGGGTACGGCCCTGCTGGTCGCCCAGGACGGCGAAGAGGGCTGGAACGGCGCGAACATCATGCTGGAACAGGGGCGGCTGTACGAGCGCTTCGGGCGCCCCGATGCGGCACTGGCCTTCCACGTCTCGCCGACCCTGCCCGGCGGCACCCTGGGCGTAGTGAGTGGCTGGGCCATGGCCCTGGCGCAATTCCTGACCATCGAGTGTTACGGCGTCGGCGGGCACGGCGGCAACCCGCAAAACACCGTTTCGCCGATCGAACTGGCCGCCCGGCTGGTGCTGCGTTTCAACTCCGTCGTGGCCCGGGAGGTCGACCCCGCCGAAGTGGCCATCATTTCCGTAGGGGCCATCCACGGCGGCAACAAGGAAAATGTTATCCCCGAGGCCTGTACCCTCAAACTCACCGTACGCAGCCGCACGGAAGCCGTGTACCGGCAGATCGTGGCGGCCATCCGGCGGGTCTGTGCGGCCGAGGCGGCGGCCATGGGCCTGCCGGAAGAGAAATTTCCGAAAGTCACGGAGCGGCCGTTCGTCACCAAACCGCTTTTCAACGACCCGACGCTGATGGATAAAGTAAGTGCCGTATTCCGCGAAACGCTCGGGCCGGACAAGGTACGGGAAGAAGTGCCCTACACCTTTGCTGAAGATTTTTCCTCTTTCGGGCTCGACGGGGAGGTGCCGCTGGGCTTTATCTGGCTGGGCAGCGTGGACCCCGTACATTTCGATGCTGCCGGCCGGCCGACCCAGTTCTTGCCGGGGCTGCACCATCCGCAGTTCAATCCGCACCCTTACACGGCGATCCGCACCGGCGCGGTGGCCATGACGGCGGCGATGCTGGCGCTGTTCAGACAATCCGTGTAAATCTGTCCAATCCGCGTCATCCGTGTACCCATCCTGCACGCGCGGCCGCATACGTAGGAAGATGGATACACGGATGACGCGGATGTCACGGATGTAAACGGTTTTCGGGAGCCGTTTTTGTCATTTTTCGACATGCTGGCAGCGCGGCCGAATGGAAAAGAAAGGCCCTGCGTAGTTTTGCCTCCATGACACGTTCCCTCCTGCTTCTGCCCGCCCTCCTGCTGCTGGCCGGCCTCTTCGCCAACTGCGAAAAAGACCCCGAAGTCATCACCAAGACCGTCTACGAAACCGATACCCTGTACGTCACCAACACCGACACGGTCGTTCTCCATGTCACCGACACACTGACGCTCACCGAATTCATCGAGGACACCGCCACCACCTTCATCCTCTCGCGCCACGCCGAAACCACCGGCGCCGGCACCGACCCCGTGCTCAGCACCGATGGCCAGACCCGCGCCGATGAACTGGCCCGCGTCCTGAAAAACGTGCCGCTCCAGGCCGTGTACGCCACCAACTACAACCGCACCAAACAAACCGCCCAGCCCACCGCTACCGACAAGACCCTAACCGTGCAACTCTACGACGCCCTCAATCAGGGGCCCTTCGTCGACAACGTCCTATCCGCCTACAAAGGCCAGACCGTGCTGGTGCTGGGCCATTCCAACACCGTCCCGGCCCTGCTCAACCTGCTCACCGGCGCCAACACCTGGACCCAGATCCCCGACACCCAGTACGATAACCTGTACGTGGTGACGGTATCGAAAAAGGGGAAAGCGAAGGTGGTGCATTTGAAGTACGGGAAGGCGAGTTGAGGCGGCCGTATTACTTTTGGCAAAACTTCGCCCATGCGCCGCCCACTGCTCCTGCCACTGCTCCTCCTCCTCCTGCCAACTTGTAAACCCGGGGAAGTGGGCCTATCCGCAAAAGTCGCCCCCTACCAAAACCGCCCCGCCATCTTTCTCGACGGCCGCCCCGTTGCGCCGATCCTCTATGCCCTGACCGACGTGCCCGGCGGCCGCCGCAGTTGGGAAGAAGTACCGCAGCACAACATAGAGCGCTTCTGCAACGATGGTATCCGCATGTTCCAGGTGGACGTGTTCCTGGAGCAACTCTGGCGGGAAGACGGCGCTCTTGACCTCGACTACGCCCGCCGGCAGGTAGAGGGCATCCGGGCGGTCTGCCCCGAAGCCGCGGTGTTTTTCCGCTTCCACGTCAATGCGCCGCGCTGGTGGACGGCCCGGCACCCGGAGGAAAATGTGCGCTACGCCCCTTCGTCTGACGACTCCAAGTCGTCTGACGAATATGCCGGGGGCAGTTTCTACTCGTCAGACGACTTGGAGTCGTCAGACGAGTATCCCGGGAGCGGTTTCCATTCGTCAGACGAGTCGGGGTACTCCCCCGACATCACCGACGGCCTGTCCCGCCTGGTGGAGGCCGACCCGCGCAACCCCCTGCGTACCAGCCTGGCTTCCGACCGCTGGCGCAGCGAGGCCGGCGAACAACTGGCCCGCTTCTGCCGCGCATTCGCCCGCACGCCCGCGGGGCAGGCCGTGGCCGGCATCCAGGTAGCCTGCGGGGTCTACGGCGAGTGGCACCAGTGGGGCTTCCTGAACTGGGAAGCCGACCAGAGCGACCCCATGACGCAGCACTTCCGCCACTGGCTGCGCGAAAAGTACCGGGATGCGGCCACCCTCCAGCACGCCTGGAACGACCCGGCGGCCACTTTTGACAACGCTGCGGTGCCGGGCCTGGCCGAGCGCGGTCAGCACTCCGGCGGCAATTTCCGCGACCCGCAACGGGAGCAGCGCGTCATCGACTACTACAACTGCCAGCACGAACGCGTGGCCGACGACATCCTGTTCTTTGGCCGGACGGTAAAGGAGCACTGGCCGCGGCCGGTCATCACCGGCGCCTTTTATGGCTACTTCTTTTCCTGCTTCAACCGCCAGGCCGCCGGCGGCCACCTGGCCCTGCAAAAAGTGCTGAACTCCCCCGATATCGACTACCTGGCCGGACCACAGGCTTACCTGCCCGAGGCCGAGCAGCCCGGCGAGCCCTACCGTTCGCGCAGCCTGCTGCTTTCCATGCGCCTGTACGGCAAACTCTGGCTCGACGAGATGGACCAGCAGCCGCGCCGCACCTTCGCCTACATCGAAGGCATCAAGGACAACCGGGACAATTACGCAGCCGCCGTGCGGGAAAACGTGGCCCAACTGCGCCGCAACCTGATGTTTTCCCTGTCTAAAGGCTCGGGGCTGTGGTTCTACGATTTCGGCCCGGCGGGCATGGACCTGAACGCCCGGGCCGAACGCTCGCCGCAGTGGGGCAGCCAGGGCTACTGGGACCACCCGGAATACCACCGCGTCGTGCGGGAGTGCAAGGCCCTGGCCGACAGCGCGCTGCACCGGCCCTGGCGCAGCGACGCCGACGTGCTGCTGGTGTACGACACCGAAGTGAATGCCCACACCAAAAGCCTGGTCGCCGACCCGGATTCGGTGTCGCTGCAGCTGATCGACTTCAGCAGCCTGGCGCTTTACTATTCCGGCGCGGTGTTCGACCCCGTGCACCTCGACGACCTGGACAGGGTGGACCTGGCGCAGTACAAATGCGTCATTTTCGCCAACACCTTTCTGCTCGACGAGCAGGACAAAAAGGTTATCCGGGAAAAAGTCGCGCGGGACGGCCGGCACCTGGTCTGGCTCTACGCCCCGGGCTATAGCGACGGCCGGACGCTGGACGCCGGCCGGGTGAGCGAGGTGACGGGCATGACGTTGCGAAGTATACCTGGAAGTAAAAAAGTGGCAGTGGCAATAGCAGTGGCAGTGGGGCCGGGCGTTACGGAAACCCTGTGGGGCCGGGCCGAACCCTTGTTCGCCGTGTCCGACCCGCAGGCCACGGTTTTCGGGCGATTCCGCGGCTCGGCGCTGCCTGCCCTAGCCTCGAAGCGGCAGCCGGAGCATACCGCCTGGTTTTCGGCCGTGCCGCTGACCGACGCCCGCTCCTGGCGCCTGATTTTCGGGCCGGCGGGCGTGCATTTTTATACCGGTGAAAAAAGCATTGTATACGCCGGAAACGGGCTGGTAACCGTTCACGTCAAAAGCGGCGGCACGCATACAGTGGCCCTGCGCAACGGCCGGAAGGTGGCGCTGGCGCTGCCCGCAGGCCCATCCACCGTGGTGCTGGACGGGGAGAGCGGCCGGGTTTTGTCCGGATCCGAGTAGCGGAGGTGTCATCTGCCGAGGCACGAGGCGGGTGACATCTCCCGGGTAATGAAGCTAAGAGCCAGATGATGAGTAAAACCTCCCGGGTAGCGTGTTTCTGCCCGGAGCGGGCAAAAATGACCTCTCCCCGGTGGGCGCTGCCAGCCTGTTTTGGAGATGTCACCCCTTCCTACGTCGGGATGACACCTCCAAAACGGAAGGCTTTGGCACACGGCCTCAAGCACTTATCTTTGTTCGATCGTTCATCAAGAAAAAACCATGAAAATCAGCCCGCTTTTGTTTTTCCTGCCGGCCCTGGCGAGCAGTCCGCTCTACGCGCAGGAGTTGCTCGAACTGAATGCCGCCCGGCGCTGCATCTATTCGGGCGGCGCAATGGAGGAGGAACTGTATCGCTTTCCGGCCGCGCCCCGGGTGGAGGCTCAGGTAAAGGAAATTGCCGGGCTGGGCGGCGCCGATGCCGATTTTGAAACTGTGCAAACCAACGTGGAAAACGTGAGCGCGGTGCTGGACGGGGAAAAGCGGTACCTGCTCTACAGCCTCGATTTTGCCGAAAAAAACGGCGACCTGGCCTTTTTCGGCGCGTTGGCCCACGAGATCGGGCACCATGCCAGCGGGCATACTTTCCAGGCGGAGCGCCGCAAGTCCGAAGAACTGGAAGCGGACCGGTTCATGGGCTATGTGCTGTCGAAAAAGGGTTATTCCCAGGCGAATATCGAAGCGCTTTTGGAAAAATTTCCCTCTTCGTACGAAGTGTCGTACGAGGAACGCCGGACCGCCGTGCTGGAGGGTTTCCTGCGGGCCGAACGGGCCCTGCAGATCAAAAGCCTGCCCTTCGACAACGACCCCAAACTGGAGGGCCTGACCCTGCCGGGCTTCCCCTGGCCGCCGCCGTCCTGCCACGCCCGGTACGAGTTGCCGGAATCCTCGTTTGCCGGGCTTCAAACCCTTGGCGACACGGAACGGAAGATCCGCCTGGCCCTCGATGCCAAAGGATACGCCCAGCGCAGTTATTTCTCGGTGCCCAACGGCTTCGCCCTCGTCACCCAATTGGAACAATACAACGCTGAAGACGGCTCCCTGCGCAACGACCGCACGCGCTGGCTCGACTACCCGGCCAAAGACAATTTTGCCGGGGTGATGGACTACCTCAAATCGTTTGTGATGCCGCAAAAGGGCTATTTCCGCCTGTTCGTATTCGTGGTGACCAATCAGCCCTTCGGCGGGAACAACGCCCAACGCGTATCCAAAGAACAGGCTACGGCCTGGCTGAACCAGGGTTTTAACAAACTGCCGCGCAGCCTTTCAGACCTGGCTTATACGCAGGACTACAACGTGACCGCGCTGGTCTACGAGTTCGAGGTGCCGGAAAGCAACCGCAAGGCCGTGCAGAAATGCCCCACGCCGCAGTTCGATGCGCGGACGCACCTGGTGAAGTCGGGAATAGCGGCGGGGTTGGGATTAAAATAATCATGGCGATCGATCAGTATTTATTCAGGAGAGAACACCATAACTCATAATTCATAACTCATAACTCAAAAAGTGCTCGTTCTACTCGCCGATACCCGCAAAAAACTGCTCTGGCTCTGGCTCGGATTCACCGCCGTGCTGGTCCTGCTGATCTTCATACAGACGCTCACCGGCAAATTCGAGGACATCGAGGGGCAGGCCTGGGCCTGGATCTTCATCCACCTGCTGCCGGCCCTGCTGCTGCTGTTTGCCGCCGTACTGCTCAATAAAAACCCGTCCAAGGTGCTGATGCGGGCCACCTTCCGGGCGGTGTACGCCGGTGCGCTGGCCTACCTGCTGCTGGTCGCCGTTACGCTGTTTGCCCTGCCGGTGGCCACGGTTAACTGGAGCATCGAGGAGTACCTGGCCCAGTCGTACACCTGGCTGCTGCCCTTTCAGATCGTCCTGCTGCTGGCATTCGCCCTGCTGTATTTCCGCCGGGAGCCACTTTTTCGCCCCAATGCGGCCATTATGCAGCAATATGTATCCAAAAAGGCCGAATTTGCGCAGCGTTCGGGCAATGTGCTCCAGGTGCGGGCCTTCGAACTGCTGGCATCGGACGGCGGCCCGGGCGCGGCGCTGGAACACCTGCGCGGCCACCTGAAAAATGAGGAGAATGCCGTTATTTTGCTGCAAAACCAGTATGCCGAATGGACACGGCAACGCGACCTCAACCTGCTGTCGCCCGACGCTTTGCAGCGGGAGTTGAACCGGATGACGATGGCGGCAGTGGGGTTGATCGAAAAGATATAGGACTTGAAGTTCAGTGCTCCTTTATTGGTCAGACGACTTGGAGTGGCGTTGCATGTTCCTTTATTGGTCAGACGACTTGGAGTGGTGTTACATGTTCCATTATTGGTCAGACGACTTGGAGTCGTCAGACCAATGACCGCGGTCTGACGACTCCAAGTCGTCTGACCGCTGCAAACAAGTCCTCTGACCGCTTCAAAAATTCCCGCGCTATGAAAATGACACTTGCCTTTTGGATGCTTCTTCCCGCTCTGCCCCTCCTCTCCCAGGAGTCGCTCACCGTCCGCCATTCCTGCAACTTCACCGCCGCGGATACCCTGACGGAACTGTACACCTACGAAGCCTCTTCGGAAGCCAAACAGATCGTGGAGCGGGTCATGCAGATGAACGTGCTGCCGCAGAATTTCGTCCTGAAGTCGGCCGACTGCCACAACGCCCTGGCCACCGCCATCGGCAAGCAGCGCTATATCCTGTACAGCACGGCGTTTCTGGAAAATTTTAAAAAAGAAGCCAACACCCGCTGGGCGGCGTACTGCGTGCTGGCCCACGAGATCGGCCACCACCTGAGCAACCACGACCTGGAGGAGAGCAACCCGAAGGTGCGCAAGCAGTACGAACTGGAAGCCGACCGGTTCGCCGGCGGCATCCTCTACCGGCTCGGCGCTACGCTGGAAGAGGCGCAGGCCGGCATCAATACCTTTTCCCTGGAAAACGACTCCAAAACCCACCCGCCCAAACGCGCCCGCCTCGAAGCGCTGGCCGTAGGCTGGAAACAGGCCGAAGAACTGGCCGCCGACGCCGCCAACTCCGAAGGGACGGCCGGGGCGGACTCCGACGAAAAGAAACTCTACAACCGGGCCAAAGCCGAAAAAGACCCCTACAAGGCCATCGACCTGCTCGACCAGGCCATCGAAATCCGGGAGGACTACGCCGACGCCTACCTCGAACGCGGCAAACGCAAGGTCGACATCGAGGAGACGGACGAGATGCGGGTGAACTTCAACGACGCCATCGCCGACTACAACGTGTACATCCAGATGCGGCCCAAAAACCCGGAGGCCTTCGCCGAACGCGGCTACGCCTACCGCCGCATCGACCTCGACTCGCTGGCCCTCGCCGACTACAACCGCGCCATCCGCCTCGACAACAAATACGCCGACGCCTACCTGGGCCGGGCCTGGGTGAAGATGAAAATGGCAGACGACGAAGCCGCCCTGAAAGACCTGGAAAAGGCCGTGCAGGTGAAACCAGATTTTGCGAAGGCGCACTACTGGATCGGCAATATGCGCTATGGCTCCGGCGAATACGAAAAGGCCGTGGCGGCGCTCGACCTGGCGCTGAAGGCCGACCCGACCTACCGGGAAGCCCTCGACCTGCGCGCCGCGGCCAGGCAGTACGCCAATCGCTTCCGGGAAGCCGTGGAGGATTTCAACCGCCTGCAGGCCCTGGACCCGAAGGCGTTCGACAGTTATTTCAACCGCGGCATGTGCTACCAGTCGCTGGGCAAACACCGCGAGGCTGTGGCCGATTTTGATAAAATTCTCGAAAAAAATCCCGAATCCGCCGACGCCTATCTGTACCGGGGCGTGTCAAAAATGGTGCTGGGCCAAAGCGCCGAGGCCAACAAGGATTTCGACCGCGTTTTTGAAAATACCGTGCTGGTGGTCAATTCTGCGGTGAAGATCGGATGTTTGCTGGTCGAATTCGGTCAACCCAAAGAGGGCCTGGTCTGGCTGGACTCGGTGCTGGCCAAGTCGCCGGAGAATAAGAAGGCGCTGGAATGCCGGGAACAGGCCCTGAAAAAATAATGCATGGCGGCTTCCCGTCAGCGGGCGACGACCATTTTCCGGATGATCTCTTTTCCGTTCGGCCAACCGGCTTTCATCAAGTATAATCCCACGGGTAACCCCGAAACATCGACGGCGCCTGCTGGCGAAAGCGCCTGCTCCATCACCGCCCGCCCGTCGATCGTGCAGATGGTTATCCGAAGGTCGCTTGTTTCTGCCGGCGTTTTTACAAACAGCACGTCGCCAGCCGGGTTGGGATAGATTTGAATGTCCGGCTCCCGCATATTCACTTCTACCGGCTCCCAGGCAGGTGTGGTGGCGCACCAGAGGGTGTCGATGCAGCCGTCGGGCGTGACCTTTACCAGCCAGCAGAAGCGGTCGGTACCGATCGTGGTGTTTCCGCCGGCTATGATGTTACCGCTGGAGAGCACCCCAACGCCGCCGAAATAACTTTCCGAAGGAATTGTGTCCTGGAAGTACGGCAAATCTGCCCGCCACCAAAGGCTGTCGGTAGCAGGGGTGAATTTATGGAGCCAGCCATGTTTGAAATCCCCGTTGTTTCCAGGTTGATAGGTTTCTCCGGCGCCGATAAAATTACCGTCTAAAGTCGGTTCTATATCCCAGAACATATCCGGGTGGGTATTGCCCGGCCCGACCAGACGGATGTTTTCGATTTGAAAAGTTGTATCCACTACGGCCAGAAATGACTGTGCCTCGGTTAAAGTGGAAGGGCCGTCCACCGAATTACCGCCGAATAAAAGCCATTTTCCTCCGGAAACAGGCATTAGAAAATTGACCACGTCGATTGGAGCAGTCGGATCGGGTTTCCACTCTTTGACAATATTGCCGTTCGTATCTATCAATGCAATCCAGGAGCCCCACCCGTCCGTAGAAAAATCATCGTCCCAATATCCGCCCATGCCGGCTATTAAAGTGTCGTTTAATCGTGTATAATTAAAAAAACAGTCATTCTTGTTGTATTGTCCATAGTATTTGAACCAGATCGTCTCCCCTTTTTTATTTACTTTTCTAATAAACGCATCCATCTGATAATTTGGGCGTTGCAGATAGCCGCCTAAAATATAACTACTTTCTGTTTCTATTATCTTCCGGTAGTATTCTACAAAATTAATAGTGTCTGGGTATTCTTTAATAAATTCGGTAGTCAGGTCATGATTAAGTTTAATAAATATTCCATCATAACGGCCTATTGTGAAGGCTGTAAGTGCATATCCTCCGTCAAAGGTTGTCATAATGTCAGACCAAGGAATATTTGCCGAGAACGGTTCACCCAGCGAATCGCAAATCAGCACGTTATCGATAGGTAAGCCGCTCGAATCGAAGCGAGCCAGAAAAAGGCACTGTTGATATGGCGGCGTGTCCACCCGAGCGATTCCATAGCCGATGATCGTATCCTGATGGACTAAAATATTTCGGAACTGATTTCGCGGGAAGCCAAAATCATAGGTTTTATTAAAACCTGGCTGGGCCGGTAACAGGCATGGCCAAACAAACAATAGTATTATGATGTGTCTCATAATGCAATCAAAAAGAAATGGCTGCACAAACGAATTGCGCAGCCATGTTTTTATCAACGGAAAAGAATCAATTTTTGGTTAAAGCGAGTGCCGGTATCGGATACGGCGCTGAATAGGTAAATGCCGGGAGGCAGCCCCGGCAAATAGATATCGCCGGCTGCCTGTAGCGTGGTGGTGAATACTATCTGCCCATTAAGGGTAGTGACGCTTATGTTCAAAAATTCAATGTGCGTCGGAAATGCCACTGACAAGTCACCATAGGATGGATTGGGAAATATCTGAATACCATTCAACTTGCGGGCCGGTAGATTAGAATAGGAAAGTTTGGATTCTCCACCACATTCCGTTTCAACTTCCAGGCCATTGCGCCGAAGTACTTCCTTGGCTACAAAACCGGGCTCGGAACAGTCGAAAGCCCAATTTTTAAGACTGTCGAGCGCTGGATTCGGAAGTTGATCGATCGCTGTACCGCCATTTAAATGCGGTTGAAGTACCGCCAGCACCCCGATCATGTCCGACAATTCGTCGCTTTGCCCGGTACTCAACTCATTGCGGGAGGGTATGTCGTCCAACCATTGATCCGCAGCCGTAAAGTTGCCGTTGAAGAAATGGTGTCGCGCTATGCGCAGGTCGGCTTCATAGCGGCGCAGGTGGGCCAGCCACGTAAGCGCTGAATCGGGCCTAACTCCCGTGGAATCCAGCAGGTAGTTGCGGAGCACCGGGGCGCCCGTCCTATCCATGGCGGAGCGGTGGGCATCTATCTCTGTTTGCAAGGCTTGTTGCGCCTGCACATTGGTAAGAGTAGGATAAATGGCGAGTTTGGTTTGCCAAGAGTTACGTTCTTGAAAGAACTGTTGTTTCAGAGCATCTAACTCATTTTCCTCGCAGGGGAGACATTCATCGATACCAGTACCGCAATCCGGATTAGCCTGGCCTGATGGATCAGCGTCAAGCGTAGGGGGCTCGACTGAATACAGGTCGGGGTTTTCTTCCTCTACATCGTCATTCCAAAAATAAGTAACCACCTGGGTTCCGTTCGTGTTATCGAAGCCAATATCAGCAGATGGAGTAAATGTATTGCCAGCAGAAATGTTAACAGGGCCGGGCAAAGTAACACGTCCTTGGACCTCTCTAACCACTCCCCCCGAACTAACAAAAATATCGAACATATTGCCAGTTTGAGTATTGCACAGATACATTAACCCTTCCGAGCCGCCATTACCTCCCGAGGCGCGGTTGGCAAAATCGAGATCTGAAAATACATTTTCCCGGATCTCGTTTTCCATCGTACCGAGACCAAGGCAATCCGTTCCGATATAGGTATCGTCCTGGTTGTTGTTTATACCGGCAAAATTGTTTTCCGCGAAGACCAAGCCTTCCGTATGGCTCATCAGGAAGACGCCGACAATGGGTTCGGTCTGCACGAAAGGGCACGCTTCCGGCCTTTCCAAATCGAAATTGTTTTCCAGAATGGTAATAGCATCGAATAAACTGCTCTCTATGGCGGTATAACAATTCTCGAAGGTGCTGCCCCGGACTTCGTAGCCTCCGTTATCGAGGGGAAAAGTGCTTGCCCGGATGCCGTGATCCAGATTGAGAAAATGACAAAGCGGCTTCACTTTGAAAGTAGCATCCTCCGCCAGGATACCGTCGGCCCGGGAACTGCGCCCGGAGCATCCCTCGGTACGGTTATCCCGGAAAAAACTGGCTCTGATACTCAAATCCGTAATGTCGTTCAGCCGCAGACACACCGGCTTTTGCTCTCCCCGGTAATTATTGTCCAGGAAAAAACGGCAGAAGTACAGGTAACTTTCGTTGGGTAGTGATACCCCGCTCTCAGAGTCCCGGTACCGGTTGAACTGAATACCGGTGGCGCAGTTGCGGATGATACCTTCGGCTTCCACAATACCTCCGGTGAGATTGGGGTCTTTTTCATTCAGGCCGTGTACGCCGATGCCTCGTACCGCGTGTTCGATGACTCCGTCAAGGGTTACCTTTCCCTGGTAAGGAAGTTCCTGCGCCTCATCTGACGTCCCCTCTACGATGACGCCGCCCCACATGCCACAGGCGGAAGTGATGGAGCCGGCGCTTGTAATGTTCAACGTGCCTCCCCGCTTTACAATGACGTAAGTTCCCGGCATCATGGTTACGTCGGAGGCAATAGTAAGCGTTGCGCCGGTTTCTATTTCAATGTTAGCGGACTTGTTTTGAGACGTACTCCAGGTGACGGATGTATTGGAGGCTATGACTTCCGGATTAATGAGTAATGGCTGCAAAACGGAAGCGTTGGCGAGAAACCAGCGCATGCGCAGAAACTGTTCCTCCGTAAATTGTCTGGGGCAGCGCAGCGGGCGCACATAGGTCATAAAGTTTTGATAAACATTAGGAGAAACACTTGGCGTCGGACAGCAACACGCCGAGGTGAGAGTAATATCCGAATTATTATTATGTGCTTCCGTGTCGTTAACCATGTCCCCACAACACCAATCCGGATCATTGGTCGGATTACCTACACAGCTGTTGCTCAGGCAAAAAGTGGAAATATTGGATTGGAAAGTATGGGCAAGGCCCAAGCAATGCCCTACTTCATGCACCAACACGGAAAGATTGCTCCCCGGCACTCCATCTTCATTTCCGCGTACCCAACAGGATGTGGCAGGAAGTACGCCAGAACTGGTTTGACCGAGAGCATCCCCATCATCGTCCCGGATTTCTATAAGCAGGCCGTCTGTTATGTCAGGTAATGCCGACTCAATACTGTAGCAGCCGGATTGCTGACCAGGCGCCGCCACAAAATAAATTCCGTGTGAATTGAATGCTGTGTTCAGCAATTCGAACGTTCGACCACTCCGACGCTGCAATTCCGTTGTTCCAAGATTGGTTGCCCAAGATGGATTTGCTGGAGTTTCGATGTAAACCAGATATGTTTTGATAAAAAATTGCCCTGATACTAATTCGTATGGCCCTGTCTTGAGCGGGTCAAAAGTTTGCGCTGCCGACGGCCTTGAAAGTGCTAAACTAAGTGCCATGAGCATAGCCGGTAAAACAGCTGGTCGGACAATTGAGTAAGATGGGTAATAAACGAAAGGCTTGGTTTTTAGCCCCCCCCCCCATTTTTAAATTAATTTTTTCTTTCATTTGATGCAAAAATTTAGTGAAATCAGATAAGTGAAATATTACAACATACGGAGTTGTCTAACGATTGCCAGGCAAGAATACGATAAATCCTTATATCAAACAACAGACTCCCACACCCGCCCTAAAATATTTTTCCCGGAATGCCGAAAACCCCGGAACATTGTAAATCGAAAATTACCGGATTCCCATGGAATTAGTACCGCTTATCCTCCTCAGCGTCGGCGCCATACAGGCCACCCGCAAAACCCTGGATACCGCCCGGCGCATCCCGGAGTGGGACCGGGTCTTGTCCAAGGTGTGGATGGCCTCCATTGTGTTTTTTCTTGTGACGCTGATACCGTGGTTTCATTTTCTCGGCGACTGGTACGGTGAACTGATCTACCTGATCCTGCTCAACACGGTTTACCTGCTCCGCGACTACCGCCCCGCCCGGCTGCTGACGGTGGCGCTATTGCCCTACGGGGCGATATATATTGTCAACAATGCCCTGCACTTTCTTTTCCCTTCGTTTTTTGACGCTTATCACGAGTATTTCGACACGGCCAAAACTTTCAGCGTCCTGTGGCTGCTCGGGTTCGGTATCTACGCCACCGTCCAGAACAACAAGGAACGCAAGCAGCGCCAAAAAGAGGAAGAACGCATCCGGCAGGCCGAAGCCCGGCGGGCCGAACTGGAACACCTGGTGGCCAAGCGCACCGACGAACTGACGCGTGAGAAAGAAATACTGGAAAAAACCCTGTCCGAACTCAAGGCTACCCAGGTGCAACTCGTCCACTCCGAAAAGATGGCTTCCCTGGGCGAACTCACCGCCGGCATCGCGCACGAGATCCAGAACCCGCTGAACTTC